>Ga0326728_10007216_pt1 | contig 28914 bp, 26 predicted proteins | sample MB3enrmetagenome_FD_207602 | JGI IMG/M metagenome (GOLD analysis project Ga0326728, IMG submission 207602) | Lab enriched peat soil microbial communities from McLean, Ithaca, NY, United States - MB31MN | ecosystem: Environmental > Terrestrial > Soil > Wetlands > Peat | place: USA: New York... | reverse complement strand
GGTCTCGATACAATATGTGAGGCTTTGGAATGAAAACCGCGATTCTCGGCGCGGGAAAAATGGGTGTTTGGTTCGCAAAGTTCTGCAAGGAGAAAGGCGATAACGTAATCTTAGCGGACAGGAAAAAGGAAAAGCTATCACGACTGGGCAAGGAGCTTGGCGTTAAAACCACCGCTGATTTCACAGAAGCCGTCAAAGCGGCGGACAGAATTATGATATGCGTCTCCATCAGCAGCTTCGAAGAGGTTGTCAAAAAAATAGGTCCAAGCGTACATGATGGGCAGGGTGTTATGGACATCTGCTCTATCAAGGAGTTCCCCGTCAAAGTTATGCATGAGAACATCAAACACGGCTTGGTCCTGGGCACGCATCCAGTTTTCGGGCCAGGCAGCAGGGGCGTCAAACACAAAGCCTACGTGCTAACTCCGACGAACGCAGCCGAGGAGAAATTTGCTGAGGGTTTCAAGAGTTGGCTAGAAAAAGAAGAAGCCCGCGTCTTCATTATGACTCCTAAAAAACATGACGAACTCATGTCCATAGTTCTTGGACTGCCCCACTTCTTGGGTCTCGTCGCCTGCGAAACTCTCTTGGAACAAAAGGATTTCCCAGAAACGAAGCAAGTTGCAGGCACGACTTACCGTATACTGTTCACGTTGGCGGAAGCGACCGCGCTTGAAACTCCCGACTTGTACGCTAACCTGCAGATGAACCTGCCAGAAATGGGAAAAATCGAAGCCCTCTACATCGCCAAAGCACAGGAGTGGCTTGATTTAATCAAGCAGAAGAACCAGCAGGCAATAATCGAGAGGATGGCGCAGCTCAAAGCAAAACTTCTCAAGGTTGATCCCGACTTCGCCAAATCCTATGAAGTCATGTACCAAATGCTTGAAGCCACTGAAAAATAAGAAATTAACGTATGCATCAAAGTGATCACATGACCAAATCATTGCTTGTGAACTGCTCTCTGAAAGCCACGACAAGCGAGGCTTTACTTGAAGCGGTCAGAAAATTTAGCGACGAGTACATCGTTATCCAATTTAGAGATGTCGATGAAGACTATTACATTGAGAAGGACATAGACTGTGTTGTCATCAGTGGGTCTGCCGCTAGAATAGTCAGTCCTTCAGACAGAGATATGTTTGAAGGAGTTGTTAATTTGATAAAAACCTGCAACCTGCCCATTCTGGGTATTTGTTATGGTCATCAATTGCTTTGTTGGTCATTTGGCGCCAAAGTAGGGTTACTTCCTCAACCAGTTCTTGACCAGTTTGAAAAAGTTCGGGTAGTTGACGTCGACGAAATATTTGCTGGCTTTGCAGAACAGGAAACGATTCCGCTGTCAGAAAATCATTACGATTATGTCCTAAAAGAAGGCCTTGACGAGGCTGGATTGGTCTTGCTTGCAGATTCTGCTTCATGCGAAGTAGAAGCCGTTAAACACAAAACTAAACCATTTTATGGCGTTCAATTTCATCCCGAGCGAATAAACGTAAAAAGCGAATCCCACTCTGAAGGGCACAAAGTTATCGAGAATTTCTTTAGGAACGTGGTCCAACGATAATTGAATTCGCTTGCGAAGATGACTAAATGCTTCGGTTCAAGCTTAATGTGACGTTTTGGCTTAAAACTATGAGCCTAAAATCTTTACGAACATTTCGTGCTTGCAATAAGGGTGATTTCATTATCAGAAAATAACGTTGCTTAATTTCAAACTAACTGCAGAAACCGCTCTCTGTAATCCTTTATTTTCTGACTATTCATTTTTGATGAGAAATCGAAAAGGTTCTTGTTGAACTCTTCTGCGGTCTCTATCAACTTGACAGTGTCTTCCCTCGTCACGCTAAAATCTACATAATATTGCTTGTCAATTCTCTCTTCCTTTGCGGAAAATATGCTTTTGTTGTCTATGCCGAAAAGAGCATTAAGCAAAATTATACTTGCTGTATGGTTCTCGCATTTTATCCCAACCTGAAAGAGAATCGCAGTTAGCATATTGTACATGCTATAATATGCCAGAGAAACGGATTCCTCAAGCCGCTCATTTTCTAGAAGGATTTTCGCGGAGGCAAGATTGCTTTCAGATTTTTTCAAGTAGGAGTCTTTTATCGTTTCGCTGGGTGAAACTAGCTGTAGTTTACCTTCTCTTTTGAGTTTACTCAAAAAACTGATTTTTTTCATAGAAATACTCAACCCCTTTCAATACTACATGGTTCTTTTCAATTTCCTTTATCAGCGGGGAGGCTCTATCATAGTCCCCTATTTTCACGCTTAATTTTGAGTCGAGCAGTTTCAAGTTTTCTCTGAGATTCGGGTCTCTACTTTCTACATAAATGTCAATGTCGCTGTCTTTTAACGCAATGCCTTTCGCATACGACCCGAAAAGGAGCACTAAACACATTTTTGGGTCTCTTTGGATTTTTTCGATTACGTTCCGCAAACGTGGATACTTCTCTAAGGTTTGAAGCAATTTGTAATTTTCTGCCATAAAAATGGATGCTCTTGCCTCTGCCGTTTTTTTAAGAAAGTAAGTCTTGTTTTTTCCTTCCTGAACAAAATCAACGACGTTTTCGTTTGACAGCTCATTTATTTTCCTTGCAATAAGCATGTGATTTGTACCAAGTTTACTTGCTATTCCTCGTACATGCCCTCGCTCTTGTACAAGAAAATTTATTACCTCAAGTTTGTAATCTTTTTGTTCCATATGTAACAAATATGTTACAATCAACCATTTAAGCTTATTGTGACGATTTGGCTTTAGGATATGAGCCTAAAATCTTGATGAACACCGCATACTTCTCCAGCGCGTTCAAGGCTTCAGCACATCGCCTCTCACGGCGGTGCCCTTCAAAATCCAAGTAGAAGTTGTATTCCCACGCCGTTTGCTTGGTTGGTCGAGATTCGATTTTGGTTAAGTTGATGTCTCTTTCGGCGAACTCGCCTAACGCATGGTAAAGTGAGCCTGGCTTGTGGACGGCCGAGAAGATTATGCTTGTTTTGTCTTTGCCTGTCGCGGGTGAATCCTCAGTAGACAGGACGAAGAACCGTGTGTAGTTCTCGGGGTTGTCCGCGATATCATTCGCGAGGATTTGCATGCCGTAGAGGTTTGCTGCTCTTTCGCTGGCAACCGCCGCAGCGTTCCTTAAACCTTTTTCTTTAAGCATCTTGACGCTGCCAGCCGTGTCATATGTCGGTATGAGTTCGCGTCCAAACTCCTCCAAAAAAGTTCGGCACTGTGCCAGCGCCTGAGGATGCGAGTAAACAACTTTGATATCTTCCAAGGAGGTGCCTGGGTTTGCGATGAGGCAATGCTCGATTTTCACGATGACTTCGCCGCACACCTTCAAATCGTACTTCAAGAAAAGGTCATAGTTCTGTGTCACGCTGCCCTCCAAGCTGTTCTCAACGGGCACGACGCCGAACTGAGTTTCCCCAGTGCATACACTGTCAAAAACGTCCTTGAAGTCCCTGCAGGGTTTAACCTCTGTGTCGGCTCCGAAGAACTGGAAGACTGCGCTTTCGCTGTAAGCGCCTCGTTCGCCTTGGAAGGCTACTTTCACTTTTTGTTTCCCTGCTTACGATTCTTTATCAAGAGCTTGTTTATACCGTTTATCATTGCTTCAACGCTTGCCATAACAATGTCTTCTCTGGCTGCACGTGCTGAAACGATGTTGCCTTTTTCGTCCTCGACTTTTATGACTACTTCTGCCACGGCGTTTGAGCCGCCTGTGATTGCTTCAAGACGGTATTCGCTGAGCCGTATATTTTCCAGGTTATTAGTTAGTTTTTGGATGGCTTTTAAAACAGCGTCAACTGGGCCTACGCCTGTTTCTGCTGCAACGTACTCTTTTCCGTTTAAAACAAGCCGTACTGAAGCGGTCGGGATTACTTTGATGCCTGTTACGACGGCTAAGTCGCATAAGTCAACGATTTTTTCTTCACCTATCACTTCGCCCATGACTGCAGAAGTTAACGCAAATAAATCAGCATCCGTCACCATCTTGCCTTTGTCGCCAAGTTCTTTGACGCGTTGGACAATTTCTTTTATTTGCTCTTCGCTTGGGTGGATCCCTATCTCTTCCAGTTCAGCTTTGATGCCGCGTGTTCCAGCTAGTTTCCCTGCAACTAATTTTCTCGTCCGCCCGACCACCTCTGGGTCAATGGGCTCAAAAGTTAACGGCTTCTCCGTTACGCCACGAGTGTGGATGCCTGACTCATGTGCAAAAGCGTTTTCGCCCACGATTGCTTTGTTAGCTTGCACAGTTATGCCGGTCAATGATGAAACCAGTTTGGAAGTGCCGTATAATAACCGTGTGTTTACGCCTGTCTTGTACTTGTAAATCAGATGCAAAGCCATAACCACTTCTTCAAGCGAAGCGTTGCCCGCACGCTCACCTAACCCGTTGACAGCAACGTGCACCTGAGCAGCCCCGGCTTCAACAGCGGCTAAGGAGTTCGCGACTGCCAAGCCAAAATCATTATGGCAATGTGTGCTGATGGGAACGTTAACTACAGTTTTTAGTTCCTCAATGAGTTTAATGGTTGTTTTAGGAATCATTATGCCCACGGTATCAGGAACGTTCAGAGTGTCCATTCCTGCTTTCTCTGCTGCTTGGCAAACTTGTTTTAAGAAGGGCATTTTGGAGCGCGTGGCATCCATTGGTGAAAACTCGCATTTGAAACCATGATTCTTAACGTACTCAATAGATTCCACGGTTGAAGACAGCACTTGTTCATGCGTTAAGTTCACGGCGTACTTCATTTGCACAGGCGATGTAGGAATAAAAACATGGATTAGATCAACGTCACAATCGATTGCTGCATCAATATCGCCTTTTGTTGCTCTGGACAGAGCGCAGATTTCTGGTTCTAAACCAGCTTTTGCAATCTCTTTGACAACTTTTTTTTCGCCTTCTGAGGAGCTTGGAAAACCTGCTTCGATAACGTCGACGCCTAGCATGCTTAGTTGACGTGCAATCTCAATCTTGTCATCTGCAGTTAAAGATACGCCGGGTGTTTGTTCACCATCTCTTAGGGTAGTGTCAAAAATACGAATGCGTTTTAAGGTTTTATCGCTCATTTTTTCAACCACTTTTCACTGTTAGGGCTGCAGCAATGGCTTCTGCCATTCCCACGGTCGTGGTGTTGCCGCCGCAGTCTGGAACAGTTTGACCGTTACGTAACGCGTGTATTACTCCATTCTCTATTGCCGTGCCTGCCTTGATGCATTTTTTATCATTGTATTTTTCGCCAAGCCAATCCAGCATCATTTTTGCGGCTAGTATCATTGAGATTGGGTTAGCAGTATGTTTTCCTGCTCTGTTTGGTGCTGAACCGTGTATGGGTTCAAAGAGTGCAAAGTTGTCGCCTATGTTTGCGCCTGGAGCCATACCTAACCCGCCGATTAGCTGGGCTGCTTCATCTGATAAGATGTCGCCGAACATGTTGCAGGTGCAAAATACATCGAATTCTTGAGGCTCCTTTATCAGACGCATAGATGCCGCATCCACATACAGCTCGTTAAAGGCGATGTCTGGGTATTGTTTTGCTGTTTCGCGGCATATGCTGGCAAATAATCCGTCGGTTACACGCATAACGTTGGCTTTGTGTATGGCCGTTACTTTCTTTTTGCCGTTTCGTAAACGCGCAATTTCGAACGCTTTTTTGGCTATGCGTTCACAACTCTTTCGGGTAATTACTCTTAGGCACAGAGTTGTGTCGTTGCCTATGGTGAATTCTAAGCCTTTGTAAACATCCTCAGTGTTCTCCCTGACAAACATCATATCAATGTCGGGTCGAGCGACAGGGACGTTAGGATAAGCCTTCAACGGACGCAAATTAGCGTACAAATCGAACATTAACCTGAGTTTAACTATGACGTCGGCTGCGCTTTCGCCTACAGGCCCCTTTAGGCAAGCGTGGGATTCTTTGATTTTTTGCACTGTATCTTCGGGTAGTGCAGCGCCTCTTTTGGCTAAGGTTGCGTCGCCCGCTTCAGCCTCAATAATTTGGAGATTTAATCCGAATTTTTTCTGTGCTGAGCCTAGGACTTTTAGGGTAGCTTCGGTTAATTCTGGTCCTATACCGTCGCCTGGGATTAGGGATATTTTGTATTCCGTCATTTTTTGTCTAGTCTCCTTCTCAGGTTTTCTATTAATCCGCCATCCGCTAATATTTCCAATATGAACGGCGGGAGCTTTTCTACTTGAAATTTTTTGCCTCTTGAAATATTTTCTATCTTGCCAGCTTCAAAGTCCACGGCTATTTCGTCACCTGTTTCAACCATGCGGGATATGCCTTTGCACTCGATTACTGGTAAACCGATGTTAATCGCGTTTCGGAAGAAAATCCGAGCGAAAGATTCTGCGACCACGCATTTTACGCCTGCGTACTTTAGGGCTAGTGGCGCTTGTTCTCGGCTTGAGCCGCATCCGAAGTTTTTGCCGCCTACCACGATTACTCCTTTTTTTGCTTTCTCAGGAAACGCTGGGTCTAAACTTTCCAGGGCATGTTTTGCTAACTCGTAAGGGTCAACCAATACCAGGTATTTTCCAGGCAGAATAACGTCTGTGTCAACGTTGTTTCCGAATTTTATCGCTGGACCTTTGATTTTCATATTCATGCTTTTGCCTCCAGTTTTCTCGGGTCAGTGATTTTGCCTGTGACTGCTGAAGCAGCTACCGTTGCTGGAGAAGCCAAGTAGACGCTGGCTTGAATGCTGCCCATTCTTCCGATAAAGTTCCTATTTGATGTGCTTACGCAAACTTCATCTGCTGCTAGCAATCCAATGTGACCGCCTAAGCATGGACCGCACGCCGAACCGCAAACCATTGCGCCTGCATCAGTGAAGACTTCCAATAAGCCTTCGTTTAACGCTTGCTTGTAAACTTCTTGTGAAGCTGGAATCACCAATGCTCTAACATTGTCTCTTACACGTTTGCCCTTCAGGACTTGAGCGGCTAAGCGTAAATCTTCAATTCTGCCGTTGGTGCATGAACCAATAAACGCCTGCTCGATTGGAACATTGCCTACTTCAGAAACCGGCTTAACATTATCAACCGATGATGGACAAGCAACTTGTGGCTCCATCTTTGAAACATCAAATTCCACTGTCCGCTCATAAACTACATCTTTGTCGCTTTTCAATGATTCAAAGTTAGGCAATGTTTTGCTGATTCTGCCTTCTAAGAACTTGCAAGTTGTTTCGTCAGGTTCGATGATGCCGTTTTTGGCGCCCATTTCCACAGCCATATTGCACAGCGTCATTCTCCCTGCTATGCTCATGCTTTTTATTGTTGGACCGGTGAATTCAGCGCTTTTGTATATGGCGCCATCAACACCCATCCGCCCAATAATTGACAGGATTAGGTCTTTTGGTGTAACGTACTTTTGGAATTGCCCAGTCACGTTTAGTTTAATCGCTTCTGGCACTTTCAGCCAAATCTTTCCAGTAGCAAAGACTGCCGCTGCCTCAGTTGATCCTATTCCAGTTGCGAAAGCGCCGAAGGCTCCGTAGGTGCAAGTGTGGGAATCAGCGCCCACGATTACTGTTCCAGGAACCACATGCCCTTTCTCCGGCATGACTTGGTGGCAGATTCCGCCTTGGCCTATGTCATAAATGCGTAGTTTTTGGTCTTTGGCGAATTGGCGCATGGTCTTGTGCAGTTCTGCGGCTTTAACAGACTCAGCCGGCACCTGGTGATCCAGAATTATCACTATTTTTTGGTTATCCCAAACTTTTTGTATACCTATTTTTTCGAAGGCTTCAACGGCTAAAGGTCCAGTTAAATCGTGAACCATTATCATGTCTACGTTTGCGTCCACAATTTCTCCTGGGTGCACGACTTGTTTTCCTGAGGCTTTAGCCAATATTTTTTCTGTAATGTTCATGTCTATTCTCTTCTCACAATTAACTAATTTATTTTTGATTAATTTACCGTAGAGGTTTCTGATTTTTAAGAAACGGAAAGTTAAGGGTTTCCGTTCGGAGAGACGGTTTATTCATCTATTCTTATTGATTTTGCTCCTCGTGCCAGTGCGGTTATACCTGTTCTTGCAAGTTCAATAACGCCATTTGTTTTCATCAGATTTAGGAACGCGTCAATTTTGTCTGGTGTCCCTGTGATTTCTACGGTTAAGCTGTCGGTTGAAACGTCTATGATTCGTCCTCTGAAGACATCTACGCAGTTTATGATGTCGGAGCGTTCTTTGGGGCTTGGCACACAAACTTTTATCAAAGCCAGTTCCCGCATGACAAAGTTTCCCCGCTCTAGCTCCTCGACTTTAAGTATGTCGATGAGCTTTGCCAGTTGCTTGATGACTTGTTCTATTGTTTTTTCATCTTCGTTGACTGTTATTGTCATGCGTGCTAAGTCTTTCTTTTCAGTGGGGCCGACGGTGATGCTTTCAATGTTAAAGTTTCTCCGTCGAAACAGGTTAGCTACACTGTGAAGTACACCTGGCTTGTTTTCGACAAGTACGGAGATTACTTTTGTTTTTCCAGCTTCCATTTAATAGTCACCTCTCTGTTGCGGCAAACCGCAGCCTGGCGGCACAAATGGCCCAACATCCTGCTCTGAACCAATGGGCACATCGATGACAGTTGTAACTTTACTGTTTAGCGCGGTTTTTACGGCTTTTTGGAATTCTTCCATCGATCTTGCTCGTAAGCCTTGTGCTCCGTAAGCCTCTGCCAGCTTCACAAAGTCAGGTGTATTTCCCAAGTTAACTGCCATATAGCGGCGTTTGTAGAGCATTCTTTGCCACTGCGCAACCATCCCTAACACCGAATTGTTCAGCACTATCACTGTGACAGGGATATTCTCCGCTATGGAGCACGCGAGTTCTTGTTCGGTCATTAAGAAACTGCCGTCGCCCGCTATGTCCACTACAGGCCTGTCTGGACAGGCAACCTTCGCTCCTATCGCTGCTGGAAAACCGAAACCCATTGTTCCCAATCCCCCCGAGGTAATGAACGTTCTCGGCTTTAATGCTTTAAAGTACAGAGCTGACCACATTTGGTTTTGACCGACTTCTGTGGTGACTATGGTATTTTCAGGCAGTAGTCTTCTAAGCTCCGTCAATAACGCTTTCGGTACCAGGTCTTTGGGCATCTCTTTTAGCAGTGGGCTTAGTTGTTCTTTGGCTTTTTTAACTCGTTTTGTCCAAGTGGTGCTTTCGTTTTTGCGCAGTTTCTTCGTTAAGGCAGCATACAATAGTTTCATAGAAGTTTTGGCGTCGCCAACTATGGGCACGTCGACTTCGATGTTTTTTCCAATTTCTGCAGCGTCGATGTCTATATGAATTTTTTTGGCGTTGGCGCAGAAAGTATCCGTGTTTGCTGTTGCGCGGTCAGAGAATCTTGTTCCAATAGCTAACAGCACGTCAGCTTCGCCCATCAGCTTGTTCGCCGCTGGGTTTCCATGCATTCCGATGCTTCCAACTGATAAGGGATGGCATTCAGGGAATGCGCCTTTGCCCATTAAAGTTGTGGCTACTGGTGCCATCAGCAAATCTGACATTTCCATGAGTTCATCTGAGGCGTTGGAGATTATGACTCCGCCTCCCGCCAGTATAATTGGTTTCTCAGCTTTTGCGAGTAGATTAGCTGCTTCGCTGATTTTTGCTAAATCTGGATTGATCGTGGGGTTGTAGCCTCGGGCTTCAATTTTGTCTGTGATTCCCATCTCTACATCAGCGGTTTCAGATTGCACGTTTTTCGGTAAGTCGATTAGGACTGGGCCTGGTCTGCCTGAGGAAGCTATGTAAAATGCTGCGTTAACCATTGGTTGAATTTCAGCTACTGTCCGCGGCTGATAATTGTGTTTAGTGATTGGTGTGGTGATGCCGATGATGTCTGCTTCTTGGAAGGCGTCTCTGCCAATCATGTAGGTAGTGTTAACGCCTGTCGTTGGAACTTGACCTGTTATAGCTATTATTGGTGAGGAATCCATGTATGCGTTTGCTATTCCTGTGACTAGGTTTGTAGCTCCCGGTCCTGATGTTGCCATGCATACTCCTACTCGTCCGCTGGCTCTGGCATAGCCTTCGGCTGCGTGTGCTGCTCCTTGCTCGTGCCTGCAGAGTATGTGTCTGATTTTCGTGTTGCCGCATAATGCATCGTAGACAGGCAGTATTGCTCCGCCCAAGATGCCGAATATAACGTCCACGTTTTGTTGTTCAAGGGATTCTAAGAGCACTTTTGCGCCAGACATTTTGGTCATTTCATTGCTTCTCCTTTTTGATAACTATACTCTCGTCCAAAGAAAGATTGATTTGAAAATTTTTCATTGGCTGTTTCAGAGGTTTCCCTGGAAAAATCAAAGAATAAATACCCGACGATTCCAGCTATTGAGGTGACGATCCCTCATCTTAATTCCTCTTGAAATCCATGTTCCCTAAAGGTAACCATTGTACAAATAAAAAGTTTACGGTGTCAGTTTCATTTGTTTACAATTTTTTGTTAATAATTAACTTGCTGAAGCCAACCGACAACTTTTCCAAGAAGTAAGAAGGGAGAATAAAGATGACTGCAGGGCACTGATTTTTCCTGAATAAATTAGGTGGCTGATAAAAGCACTTATAACTCACCGTCTCTTTCTCCATATCTGTGAAGAAGTATGTGCGAATTTAACGTAATCCTCGATGGAAAAGTGCAATTCAAGGATGTAATTTACGTTAAAGTTGATGGCGATAACGTTGCAGTTAGGAATGTTTTGGGTGAAGCTAAAGAGTTTAAAAACTGCAAGATTGTTGAAGTTGATGTTAACTCTACAAGGCTTGTTTTAACTACCTTAAAACCTTAATCAATCGCATCGAATCCCATAACCCCTGCCTTTACGCTTTTTTTAGCGGAATTACGCTTTTTTCCACCGCAACCTAAACTCAATTCAAATCTTAATTTTTCGTTAGCCATTTATACAAGCACATCTCCGTATTCTAGCAGGGGCTGATTCTCGTGGTAAACAAAGTTAAAGTTGGAGATAAGGCACCCAACTTCAGTTTGCCGGATGTGGAAAATAGAACTAGAAGCCTGAAGGAGTTTTTAGGACAAAAAGTCGTGTTAGTTTTCTTCGTTGGAGCTTTTACTTCAAAATGCACTAAAGAGGTGTGTGAGTTTCGAGATTCTATGCATCAGCTGATTGATTTGAAGGCTCAAATTGTCGGAATAGACATAAACGTCCCTTCTATGAATAAGGGGTTTGCCAAGAAAAACAGGCTACCATTCCCCATACTTAGCGATTACAAGCACGAAGTCATCGAATCATATGGGCTGGAGTTGCATGATTTCGCTGGGCCTGATGAATCTAATGCATGTTGCTGGGGAAGCGGCTGTTACCCGGTTGCTAAACGCGCAATCTTTATCCTCGACGAGAATGGCATTGTGCGTTACACGTGGGTTTTCGACAGTCCAGCTGTTGAACCAATTTATGAGGAAATAAGAAAAGCCTTAGAACACATTTCTTCGGAGGAACAAGCGTCAATGGGCGCACCTACCGTTATAACGATTTCGAGGCAGGTAGGTAGCTGGGGAAAAGAAGTTGCCTTGAAGGTCAGCGAGATACTCAGTTATGCTTTTTTCGATAAGAGTCTGATGGTAAGTGAAGCCAAAAGCCTTGGTATTTCTGAGGAGGACATTGCGGACTTTTCTGAGGATACTTACAAGGTTAAGAGTTTAGTGGATAGAATTTTGCTTCGTAAAAAGCCTGTCGCAACATCCCTTGGCTTGAAAGACAATGCACTAATCAGGAAAACCCTCAACGAGGAGGAATGCCTCTCTGTGATTCAAACTGTCATCAGCAGCTTGGCTAGTAGAGGGAAAACGGTTATTGTAGGACGAGGTGGGCAAGCAATATTGAAGAATAAAATAGGTGTCTTCCACGTGAGAATCGTTGCTCCTTTAGAGGTTAGGGTTGAAAGAATCATGAAGAGCGGAGGATTGAGTCGAGATGATGCTCTAAGGTTTATTGAAGATAATGATAAAGCAATGGCTGAATATCTGCAACGATTTTACAACCTCGATTGGGAAGACCCAGCGAATTATGATATGGTTTTGAACACGGGGAAGATGGATTTAGGCATTGCAGCGAGGATTATAGTTTCGGTAGCATCGCATGCATGGTGAATATTCAATAACATTTGAAAAAAGCATTATAGCATTATGGCAACGATTGCTCGAAAAACAAGTTTCACTTAAATTTGCGTATGTGCGTTCCGAAATTGTGGTAATTATCTGTAAGTCGTTGACCTCGCTAAGTTCATAAATCGACACATATCTTAACACGCTCAAAAGAGCCCCATTTTATCAGTATTTATTTGCTTCTAACCACGGCAACAAAGAAAAAATTTTAAAAGGTAACTGTTAAGCGTTTAAATGGTTAGTTATTCTGATGTTGAAAGGTGATATATCAGGGTTCCATATGCGTTTTGAAAATTTTCTCTATGCGTTGTCTTTCAGGTGATATAAGCTTCGTTTGTTTACTTTCTAAGCCGTCTTGTTTCTGTTAAGATATTAGTTTTGCTAGTAGTCTTTTTAAGCTAAATCGACTATCTAAAATCATGACTAAATACTGGCTTCTGTTAATTCCTCGCAGGAATATTGAAATTACTGTTTCGAGCAAACTAATCGGGAGTAATCAACCCCTGTCCATGAACTTTTTTTCAAGGAAAGGCTTCCAGGCTGAGATGAGATAATGCCGCTTAGCGAGATCAGTGTGAAAGCGCCTGCCACAAGCGCTAATATTGGGTCAGGCTTCGACGTCTTCGGATTAGCCTTGGAAAAACCAAGCGATAAAGTCACAATGGTTCAGACAACAGCGGGAGTGAAAATCCAAGTTTTCGGCTTCTTAGCAGAAACCATCTCTGCAGTGCCTGAGAAGAATACAGCAGGCGTCGTCGCAAACCTAATGTTACAGGAGTTCTCGCTGAAAACAGGCCTCAATATAACGATTGAGAAGGGCATTTGGCCGAGCAAAGGCTTGGGCAGCAGCGCGGCTTCAGCCGCAGCCGTGGCGTATGGCTTGAATCACATGTTTAACCTCAAATTGAGCAACGAACAGTTAGTTCAGTTTGCCGCCAAGGGTGAAGTCGCCTCCGCTGGATATGAACACGCGGACAACGTTGCAGCCGCCGTCTGCGGAGACTTCGTTATAGTAAAATCGTACAATCCGATGGAAATCATTTGCTTAAAAGCGCCTTCAAACATGGAATGCTGCGTGGCTTTCCCGCATATTATTACACCGACCCACAAGACTGAGAAAGCCCGTTTAGTCGTACCCAGAACAGTTCCCTTGGAAAAACTCGTTTATAACATCGGACAGGCTGCTGCCTTGGCAAGCGGCTTCGCTACAGGCGACGTAGAACTTATTGGAAAATCAATGCATGACTCCATAATTGAGCCAGCCAGAGCTTTCCTAATCCCAGGATACCTGAAGGTCAAGGAAAACGCGTTAAACGCGGGTGCATGCGGAGTAACTATTAGTGGCGCTGGACCTGCGGTGATAGCGGTAGTTAATAAGAAACAGAATGTTGCAGCTAAGGTTGCAGTAGCCATGAAGGAAGGATTCAAGTCTGCCGGTTGCGAGGCAACAGCCTTTGTCACAAAGCCAGGCAAAGGCGTATGCATCATAGAAAAGTGAAAAAACTGACCATCAAGAGGCGCGCTAGCGTGAAAAACTCGAATTTTCAGGTGAAATCTCCAATTGGGACGGGTTCAAATCAACCCGGCTTTCCAATTTATTTTTCATCGAATTCCTGAAAAAAATTTAACCTGAAATCAAAAGGAATATTTTTACAAACCCTAAATCAAAAAAATTAACCTAAACCAAACGCAACAAACAGGGGGGAGGGGACTACTATTTACTGGCTACTTCTACAAGTAAAAAGGTGTCAAATTGAGTCTAAGCCTAAAGCAACCAGCAAAGTATAGCCAGCCGTTAATTTAAACCGCAAGATTGCCAATGTTGATGTATCGCGAGGAACTCATTAAGCCGATTAGTTAATGTTGACAACAGTTTTAAGACTGGTTGGTCGCTTAACGTTTTCTGGCTTTATATATTCATAAATCAATAGATATTGGTTGCCAGACCAATCGGCAAGGAAACAACAAATGAGTAACAGGCAAAAGTTCGAGCGAGATTTAACGGTTCTAGTGTCAAGGCTAACAACGAATTCTGAGAAAGAAACGGAAAACAAACTAAACATGCTAAAAGACTGGTTGGTAAAACTGCAAAAAGAAAACATTTTAAAAATCAACCATTCCGTGATGGAGATTGTTTGCGCCAAATACCTAATTCAAAAAGGCTACGAAGTTCAACTTGAATATCCGTTAAGCGAAATTTTAACTTGCGATTTGTACGCCATAAAAGGCTATGGAAACCTAATCGTTGAAGTAGAAACTGGTTATATTCCTCCTGAAAATGCGTTGGCGCCATTAACTTACACTACTGCAAGGCTGGCAAGCAAGATAATAAGGTACAGCAGTTTCGCAGGAAAATTCGCGTTAGGCGTACCACCCCACTATATTCTGCCTTTTCCCCGTCCTCTGGCTAAACCGCCGAGAAAACGAACAAACCAAGAAATAATGCAGATAAAAAAGCTCTGTGATGCATACTACCATAAACCGCCAGTCACCATTGAAGAAATAAGAAATGCACGCATCCATGAAATCTACATAATCGACGTTGACCGAGCAAAAGTCCAGGAAATCGACCCTGAAGCTTACCTCAAAAGAGCCATACAAAAAGGCATCGTTTACGATTACTTGCCACCACAAACTGAGGAGCAATAGAGCCAAATGTCATTTTACGTTTACATTTTACTATGCAGTGATGGAAGTTTCTACACAGGCTGCACTAAGGACTTAGATGCAAGAACAAAACTGCATCAAAACGGCAACGGCGCAAAATACACAAAATCACACAAGCCCGAAAAGCTTGCGTACGTTGAATTGTTTGATTCACGAAGCAAAGCGATGAAACGTGAAAGAGAAATAAAAAAGCTAACCCACCAGCAAAAACTTGACTTAGTAGGGTCTTAAAACAAGAAATAAGTTTTTAAAGTTTTATAAACTTATCTTACTAACCAACTTTTTGGTTATATTATGCCCGCTAAGAAAAGAACATGGCAAGAAAAACTAAACGACAGCAAAGGCTACCCCAAGGTTGAAGAAATCACTGGTAGAATGAGTAAAAAATGGGGTACAGGCGCCTTAGTTATTCCAGCTCCAATCGAAGTAGACCAGTTAATGAAAAAAGTGCCAAAAGGCAAACTAACAACAATCAACGAAATCCGCTCAACCCTTGCAGCCAAGCACAAAGCAACAATCGGTTGTCCATTAACTACTGGACTTTTTGCTTGGGTCTCCGCATTTGCTGCAGAAGAACAAAAACAGCAAGGCACAACTGACATTACTCCTTATTGGCGGACACTAAAAACTGGCGGATTCTTAAATGAGAAATATCCGGGTGGTTTGGAAGCTCAAAAGCAACTTTTAGAGCAAGAAGGGCACATGGTAATCAAAAGAGGCAAGAAATATTTTGTTAAGGATTATCTTGGGCGGTAATTCCTTTATCTCAGTAGCGTCAACGCTGCTCCTGTAATCACTGGTATCAACACATTATCATTCACTGGCAGAGGAAGAACCTCAATGGACATAGCGATGGCTGCCCCAATAAAAGCCAATAACGGCGAAACAAAAAACGCGCCAGCTAAAAACGCAAAAAAGAAACCAGCCAGCGAACCTTCCCAAGTTTTTCCCTTGTTAAATGGTAAAGACGTTGAAATTAGACCGCCAAAAAGTGAAGCGACGCTGTCGCCTAAGCAAAACATAGCGATGGCGGCATAACTTGCAGGATGAGGAAACACAAGCAAAGTAAACAAAATGCCAAAAGCAAAGTACAACGGCGCCGCCGCAAAGTCATTCAATTCTGATTGTGACGCAGCATGACGTGTAATCGCCGAAATGAATGAAAATTCTCTTCCTTCTAAACGCCAAAGTTCAGATATAGTATATACCACTGCTATCGCGAAAATTAAAACGCCTACTGTGGGAACACCTATTAAGGTGGCGATAACTGGCATAAAAAATCCGGAAGCATGAATATCTTCTCTTAGAAAATCGTTTGTCGTTGGAAAAGAACGTTTACGTGGTTCTCCATCAATGACAGGCAAGATTGCAGAAAGTTTGCCATTCACCACCCTGTCAGCTTTGACTCTTATAACAAAATCGGGATTAAAACCGATTTTTAACATTTCAGGTAAAAAGATGCAACGGTTGTTTCTGTCATCAGCGACAACGATGCAATCGCTTAAACGTAAGCCTTCAGCAGTTAAAATTTGCGATAAAATCTTTAGTTTCCCCTCCGGCTCAATAGCGTCACCCCCGATTTTACCTGTTAACTTGCCATCTTTGGTTTCAACTTCAATGCCATAGGCGTAGTCTGCACCTACAGCGTCAGCTAATTTTTTAACCATAACCGTTGGCAACCCAGAACTAATCAGGGCAATTTTGCAGTTTCTCGTTTTTATTTGAGAAAAAATGTTTTGCAAAAAAGGTGTTGAGGGAATTTTTTCAAAAATTGAAGTTAAAGTTTCAAACTTAACACCTTTTGATTCTTTAAAAACATGTCTCAGCACCGATTGTAACTTTAAAATGCCTGCTTCATAGAGTAAACCGAAAAAAAGAATCTTCACTAAACTACCGAAGCTTAAGCTTTTTCCTACTTCGAAAAAGAAGCGGTTTTTCGGAATAAGCACTCCTTCAACATCGAAAACTACCAGCCTAGGTTTCTCTACAGTAGCCATTTCACTCTAAACTCACGAATGTAGCATGCTGAAGAGAAATGGCAACTTGCTAAAGATAAATTATCCTGTTGGGGTGAGGGCAGATGTAGCCCATTAAATCGATTTTTGGAGCTGAAAAATTATTGGCGGAATAATTGACAATAGCATTCCCAACTAGAGGTATTCGAAAGAGCGCAGGTGAAAAAAGTAAAAAAACATTCTAAGGTTCTCAAGATTGAAGTTGGAACACCGTATGGGACACTTGTATTATATAATTTATATATACATGGTGCGCAATCAAGATATCGGGGACAGTTTGGCATGGCTTGGTACTATGACCCAGTAACAGTCGCTATAATAGCGGCAGTGGTAATCATAGCCTGTGGAATAGTGATTTTTGCCATGAGAAAACTGGGAAATAAACCCCGGCAGAAAAAACCTCAAAAAACAGATAAAGATCCACTTCTTGACTATGCAGGTTCACCCTTCAGAATCTCCAAAAGCGTCCCAACAACGACGGCTTCTAACGCAAAAGATGAACTGCGAATGCTCGATTTAGAAAGAGAGATTTTGAGCGATGCAATTCGACGCTTATATGAAGCGCAAGCAGAGGGAAAAATCTCGGAGGCAGAGAGAGAAAAGCTTGCGGCAAGCTACAAGGCTAGAATGGTGTCTATTAAAGAATCCATTTCGAAAGATGAAACAATAGTTGCGTTGCATGATCTTGAGGGGATGGAGGAAGATTTAATGAAGCTTTTCAGTGAACGCTTCGGAGAATTAAACTCGAAAGTTGAAGAGCTTAGAACGAAGATCGATGTTAAACCGATAAAAGAGATACCTGTAAAATTACCGACTCAAACGTCAGTTTCGCAGATAGAAAAAAGCGAGAATGAGGAAGAAGAGGAGGAAGCAGGTGAAGAAAAACAGAAAAAGAAGCGGAAGCTTCCAGAAGAAAAACCTGACGCTAAAACTGAAGCTGAGAAAAGGATTGAGTCGATTAGAAGTGAAGTTGAGAAGGTTTTAGATAAACTGGGACAGATGGAAATTGAAAGCTAATCTCGACCCAATTCAAGCGGCAAAACAGAAAGCAGCCTTAGAAGCGGTTAAACATGTCAAGGACGGCTTTATTGCGGGTTTAGGAAGCGGAAGTACAGCCGCGTTTGCCATAGAAGCAATAGGCGAAAGAATAAAACGTGAAAAACTACGTGTTATGGGTATTCCAACTTCTTATCAAGCCTTCCTGTTAGCGGTTGAATGTGGCATTCCGATTACAACTTTGGACGAACATCCGCAAATAGACGTCACCATCGACGGGGCAGACCAGATAACTCCTGAATTATTTTTAATCAAGGGCATGGGCGCGGCTTTGGCGAGAGAAAAAATTGTTGCCGCTGCCTCCAAAATTAACATTATAATTGCTGATGGGAAGAAAAAAGTGAAAGTGTTAGGTGAAAATAACCAGTCTGTGCCGATAGAAGTTTTGCCTTTTGCAATTTCACTGGTCAAACGAAAAATTATTGATGCGGGTGGAAAGCCTGTTTTGCGCGAAGGAAAAGGAAAGCTTGGTCCAGTGATAACTGATAATGGTAACGCCATTTTGGATTCATATTTTGGCGAAGTAGCTAAACCAGCTGAGTTGTCGGTAAAGTTGAAGATGATTCCCGGCGTTGTAGAAACCGGTTTTTTTGTCGGGTTAACGGATATTGCTTATATCGGAACAGTCAGCGCTGTAGAGAGAATGACAAAATAAAGTTTTAAGCAAGTGCATATTTTATTTAGCTCCTGTTTTTTTCTACATGAAAAAACAGACTTTTTCTATGTTGAAAAGCACCGTTCTGCATGAAAAGTGCGCAGTCTTCGTTCTATGCACATCTATGTTGAATCATATTTGAAGCATATTAGAAGCATATAGTAGACCGGGTAGGTAGGCTGAGCGCACACAAATAAAGATAAAATCAATATTGGTATTAAAATAACTATTAATTTCTACTTAACCTGTTTATAAAAAGGGTTTAACTAATTTAGTTTAAGGGTTTGCTGAGGCTCTGGACTTAAGAGAAAAAAGAAATGTATCTTTTTTATATTGTGAGCGAGTTATATTTGATTAGAGCCTTCTCAGCCCATTATCTTTTCTCCTTTGTTTTAAGACCTAAAAAAGGGGGAAAGTGAAGTTTTGTGTTTGCTTCCACTTTATGGGTGTTTTCTGAGCAGCAGAATTGCCAGTACAGCGACGCATACGATTATAATGATTGCTAGTACTGCTACTCCTAACATTACGGTCCCTGTCGATGCCAAGCCTGTTGGTGGTGAAGCCGTTGGTGCCGCTGTCGGTGCTGGGGAGCTTGCGTAGATGTGTGTTTCAGCGCATGATCCGTAGTATGAGTTTGAACCTGCAAAGGTGGCTACGATGGTGTAGTTGCCTGGTATTGGAGGCGTCCAATTGTAAGCAAAGGTGCCGCTGCTGTCACTTGTAGTCGTGCCGATGGTGTAGGTGTTGCCGTTGTGGTCGGTCTCAGTGAGCGTGACTGTAACACCAGTTACGTTAGTTGGCATTGGCTGCTGCATGTAAACTGCCTCCATAAATTGGCTCATGCTCGCGTCGGATACGCATGGTAGACCATGCGGGAAATTAGCTGCAACTGCATTTTGTTGTGAGCCGGCAGAGATATCCATCACTGTGCCTGTTATCGTTATTGGAATGGCGGTTGTAATGCCAACGTCAGGTGCTGTGACAGAGGTTTCGCTTGGGCCCCTACCAAAGGCGTATAGCTGGTTGTCATACAAATTGAATCCTATTAGGTAACCGTCCGCGACTGGCAGAGATTGCTCAAAATATCCATTTATGCTCCAAAGTTGCTTTCCCGTAAATGCGTCAATAACATACAGGTTCGCTTCTCTGAATTCAGGATTCCCGTGAGAACCACCTGTAGAAGCAATGACTTTTCCGTCAGCAATTGTGAATAGCATGTTAGTTTCGAAGGGATAAGTGCTGAATCCTGGAAAATTGGCCCCGCTGTTGGCAGCATAGAAAGTCCACAGCGTCTGGCCAGTCGTAATATTGAGCGCATGGATTCCGTCTACGGATTGTGCGTAAAGAATGCCGTAAGCACTCTGCGCAAAGATGTCGTCACTTGGAATAGAACCCCAAGGGTTCGTGTAAGCTACAGATGGACCCCAAAGTTGCTCTCCTGTATAAATGCTGTATCCGTACCACTGCATTGTGTTTATGTGGAATTCCGTGTACACTCCGTCCGCAACAGGTCCCATCAACCCATAAGTGATCGCACCAGCAAATAGCGTACGATTTTGAACCCACAATTGCTGCCCGGTAGTCATGCTATAGCCTATCTCCATCTGCCAACCTGTCCGGAAAAAGTAATTTCCCGTGGTCGCCAATATTACGCCATCATTTATGCGATTAATTGATTGACCAGGATACGACGGTGTTGTAACATTCCATTGGATACCATTTTCCCAGTTAAGCGTCCCGCCAGTTTGAGGTCTCCAACTCCAGTCGCTAGAGCCAGGAGATGATAGTATGCATAACGTTGAGTTCCACATAGCTAGCCAGTTGTGCGTTCCGTCGAGAACGTAGAAAAGCAGTTCGCCGTTCGGACCTTCAACAATGTTAGATTCTACTCCGCCTGGCGTACTGCCCAAACCAATAGAAGGTGCGGGTGTTGCGTTCGCAATTTTCAGTATCAAGTTCCCTGTATTAGCATCATACACGTACCATGTAGTGCCTTGGACGGACCACAGGTATGGGATACCTCCTTCTTGATTAGGCGAAATGAAGTTTTCTACTTGTCCGTTAGAAATGGTGGCTGTATTGTTCTGATACCATAACGTTTTACCCGTGCTTAAATCGACTGCATAGAAGCCTTCTCTTGGCGGAGTAGGAGAATTGTAGTACAGCACTCCGTTAAGTATTACTGGTGGAGTAAAGGCAGGTTCATAGTTTTTCCCGTTGTAGTAGTTGCTTGTCGTTGTGTTTCCGAATTCGCCTCCGATCAACCCTCCGAATTCAATCGGCTTAGTCCACATAATGTGAGGACTATCAGAAACTAGAGTGTACGGATTGAAATTTCCATTTATGTCATACGTGCTGGTCCCGAATTCGCCTGCGCCAGTTCCAAGCCAGTTCCCCGAGATCTGGTACCATTCTTGGTTTTGAGCGTTTATGGGTCGTGTCCAGTAGCTGGTTGGAAGCGGAGTTTGAGGAGACGGTGATACAGGTTGCTGCTGCACTGTGAACGTTGTTGTGAAACTGCTGCCTCCGTAATATAAGTCAACTGGCACCCCGATAAAATTGGGGCCTACCACGTGTTGTCCGGGGAAGCTGAACGTTACATTGTATGTCCCAATCACGGTAGGGGTATAATATGCTTCAGCGGCCGCTGAAGGGTCAGAGGTGAATGGCCCAAGAGTGAGTTGTGTTCCGTCGGGCTTCGTAATTAGCAACTTGTAGTTCGTCCAGCTTCCACCACTATACGCGCTACCAAATACGCCTCCGGCCGTTGGGGCAAGCTGGGGCATCCACATTTCAAATGTTACTTGCTGATTGAGCCCCGTGGGATTTGGTGAAACGGTAACGTAGGCATTGGTAGGAATAGGTGAACTTGCAGTCTGTGCAATAGCAGCGGGTAAGGCAAGAGGTGTAACAATAAAACTTAGCATCAGAGTCATTGCAATCAAAGCAAGAATTTTATTTTTTAGCGTTTTCATTTTATTTTCCTTCTCCTTTATTTTTTTGTGAGCGCGCGCAGAGCGCGCTGCGAGGAGCGTCTTTGTTTCCATTCGCTATTTAAGATTTTTGGAATAACCTAGAATAATAGTAAAAATAAGCCTGAAAAACTGATAATCTAAGCAAATTTACGAAAAATTGATTTTTATAGCGCGTGCCCGCGCTGAAGACGAGGTTCTCCAGAGTTGCCGTCGATATCTCTGAAGCCCAGGACAAACTTTAAAGGAACTCCCAAGACAGCTGCGAAGTGTCTGAATGGGGAGTTTAGCGGCGCTATGGCTCTACTAGGCTGTGTTTTGAGTAGGCAGTCGGGTTTTGGACGGATCCTTTGCAAACAGAAGCACAACTAGACCTGAAGCTACGCCTGAGGCGCCAATAATGATCATCAAAAGTTGAAAGCTAGTAGCGTAAAGGTTGAGCACCAACCCACCGATAATAAAACTCAAAACGCCACCGAAGCCCCCGAATGTAATGGATATCGACATCATCGACGCCCTGAACTCTGGGACTTGCTCAAGGACCAAACAGGTAAGAGCCGTACCCATCATTGCCACTGAAAATGCTGACACCAACCAAAAAGCGACGGAAATCCACATATTAGGTACAAAAGTGAATAGAATAGCAAATATGCCAGCAACGAAAGCTGCTGAGACGGCAAGACGTTTTCTGCCCCACCGATTAATTAGCCTTCCACTGCCTGAGGCTCCGAAGATTCCTCCTACAGAGGCAAAGGACGATAGGATGCCGCCGGTCGTGGGAGAAACCGAGAAGTCTACCCGGTAAAACGATACCGCATAAAAAGTTATCGCACTTAAAATCAAAAAAAAGGTTGTGCCCACTAGACAAGCTACTGCGGATTTGTTGGAGAAAATTTGCTTGAAAGCTTGCGAGTACTCAGTGCTTAGGGGAGGTCGTTCCTGCCTCGGCTTTGAAGGAATAACAAGCAAACCTAGAGCTAGGCAAGCAATGGAAAGGGGAAAAATGAACCAAAGAGGGATCAAACGCCACCCTGCGATACTCTCAATAAAGCCAGATAACGGCGCAAAAAAGGCAAACGCAAAAAACTGAGTGGAAGCTATTAAGCCGATTGCCCACCCTCTCTCTTCCAAAGGCAAGAGTTCACCAATCAAGGAATAAGTCATGATGCTACACATTCCGTCGCCTGTCCCCATGAGGATCTGGGACAGTAGCGCTGTGGCAAAGTCCGAGGCCAAGAAGAAAACCAATGCTCCGACGCCAATGATTGCCACGCTGAAAAGAAACAACGACTTGTGTTTAAACCTGATGCTTAAGGCGCTCATGACAAAACCTATGATGAGGAATAGAAAACTGGAAACTGCGGCAAGTTGGCTCGCCGTTCCGATTGGAACCTTAAGTGACGATGCTATGTCCACGAGGAGCGTACTGAGAAGAACAATACCAGTGAATCCGAGAAACGAAGCCAGGAGCAACGTGGGAAGTAGCAAATGTCCCTTAAGACTCTTGACAAATTGAAACTCCTCGGAACCCATAGCTTGCCTATTTTGAGTCAACTGTTATATAGCATTTTGCACATTGAGCTTTCAGCTACGAAAAGAGATTGGATTAAGAGCGCGCGCACTTGGATTTACCAGTTAAGTGTCGTAATTAAGGACTTGGAACGGAGATATTAAATAGATGCCACCCTTAAGAAAGGTATCATTTAAACAAGTGCAAGGAGTGTTTGTTCCTAACGCCAACGATCGACGAAATCGATGCAAGAATACTTCACATCTTGTTAAAAGATGGTCGCAAAGATTTCTCTGAAATCGCACAGGAGATCGGCACCTCAAGAAACGCAGTACAAAAACGTTATGTCGAAATGAAGAAAGCAGGAATAATCGTCGGTGCAACAACACAAGTAGACAACCGCCATCTAGGATTTCAAGCCTTTGCTGAGGTTCTACTGGTAGACTATTATATGGACAATGACCTATTGCACGAACGGGTAAAGAGAGAGGCCAATAAATTTCACACTTTTCATCATCCGGATAACGTCATTAATTATCCGGACAATGTCTTTAATCATACGGTTAAGGGCGACTTTGAGGTTTTTGCCCTCATGAGGAACTTAGGGGAACTGGAAGAACTGAAGATGAGATTAGCAAAACTAAGTGCTGGAAGAATAGTATCTTACGTCTGGACTGGCGCCGTAAAATGCATTCCTTGGAATTTGTCGTTTGGACTACTCACAAAGTTGAAAGATGAAGTTTATGAGAAACAATCAAAGTCGACAGTCAGCACTGCAAGCGCAGCAGGCAAAGTTGACGAAATAGATATCCAAATAATTGACAAGCTGAGTCAGAATGGCCGTATGCCTTTCAGCAATCTTGCTAAAGAATTAGGAATTGCAACCGATACGGTAATAAGAAGATATAGAAAGCTCAAAAAAAACGGAACAGTTAATCCGTTAATCCAAATCGACCCAAAAAGACTTGGATACAATTGCCAAATGGAAACTCGAATCCGACTCAAGTCCCAAAGAGATTCAATTGCAACGATGAATGTTCTTTCGGAAATTCCAGATATTTTTTTCATAACGGCGACCTCCGGAAATTACGACTTACATGTTTTTGCTTTCATTAGGGACATTGAACATTTGCTCAAGATTCAGAATCAAATAATTAGCCTTCCTGACTTTGGGAAATTGGACACACAATTAACCAGCACTTCAAATTATATTTTCCCTGTTCCGCGCTACTGGACCTCAACAATATAGACTGCAGGAAGAGCGGTCGACATAGATCAACGCGGAGTACAATTACAAAGTAGATTCTTGTTGTGGTCCTTAGTAGCTCACGTTTAGAACGTAACACTATATAGTGTAACGTTTAGAGCCGTTTGCTTTTATGTAAGGCAATATGTCCATATGGCTTCTCTTCCAATGCCTTCCACAATTCGATTTTTTTGACTGAGCAGCATCGCGTTACACGCTATATTTTTCGTAAATTTGACCACATTAGCTGTTTTTTAGGCTTATTTTTCCTATTATTTTAGGTTATTCCAAAAATTTTAAATACTGAATGGGAACAGATTTGCTCCTTGCAACGCGCCAAGCGCGTTGACAAAAAACGAGAAAGAAAAAAAATGGAATTCGCTAAAAATAAAACTGCAATTATTGCTTTATTCTTGATGCTTTCATTGTCTGCTTCAAGTATGCTGGTGATATTACCAACTGCCAATGCACACACACCCGCATGGAATATTACAACGTACGCCTACGTACAAGCTGAACCTAACCCTGTTGGTGTCGGTCAGCCAACGCTCGTATATATGTGGCTTGACCAATCTTTTAACGATGCATATTTGGCTAACGACTATAGATTCCATAACTACGAGCTCACCATTACAGCGCCTAACGGTACAGTAACCACGCAGACTTTTGCTTATATATCAGATACAACATCAAATCAGGGCTATACCTTTACTCCTACACAAATCGGCACATACACCCTTAATTTTACTTTCCCAGGACAAGCAGTCAATACATATGACCATTATACTGGCTCAGTATTTGTTAACGATACTTATATGCCCAGCACGGCATCAACGACGCTTACTGTTCAGCAGACATTGCCCGCAGCCACGATGAGTGCCCCCCTTCCAACTGCTTACTGGACGCGACCAATCTATGGCGAGAACACTGCCTGGTACACGATTGCTTCAAACTGGCTAGGTACAGGTGCACAAGACTATAATGGTGGTTTCCCAGGTGATGCCGTAGGATCTCAAACTGCTCATATTATGTGGACTAACCCATTGGATATGGGAGGAGTAGCTGGAGGAAACAATTTTCTCATTCAGGGAGACACTTTTGCCGATGGTTCTTGTTACCTTCAAAGATACACAAATCCGATAATACTGGACGGGTACCTCTACTACACGGAACCGGTATCATTCACAGGTGTCCCAGGAGCAGGTATTGGACCAGGCTCTTTCGTTACTCCTTATGGACCAACTGTGTGCGTTGACCTACAAACAGGACAAGTTATATGGTCGCGGACTGATGTTCGAGCGCTATCATTCGGCTTTGTATGGGACAAACAAGATGAAAACCAACACGGAGTTTATCCACCAATGCTAGTTTCATCTTCAGGAGGAAATATAAATAATGCTGGAATAGGAGTTTCCACTGGGCAACCAGTTACTTGGTCGTTTTATGATGGATTCACGGGAGACTGGGTGATGAACGCAACTAACATTCCCTCAGGCGCAAGTGCAATGGGTCCAAATGGTGAATACATTATGTATGTCGGTGAGAACGCAGGCACCACGGCAAATCCAGATTGGCGTTTGTGTGAGTGGAACTCGACCAACCTAGGGGTCTGGCTTGTAAATCTTCCTATACCAGGACAACCGGGGACTCAAGTAGGTGGTGGAGCATTTGCAGGTTATCCCGATGCAAGCAGTTCAAGCATGTATGACTGGAACATTTCGGTACCCTGGCTAAACACTATGACCCCGACGCCTGTCATACTCAAAGCTTTCTACGGTAATATGTTGATTTGCATGAACGGCACTTATCCTTCTGGTGACGACTATTCACTTGCAGCTCCATCTAGCTCTGCTCCTTACACGTACTTCGCTGTCAACCTCAACGCATCCAGGGGTGCAATCGGTTCGGTGCTATGGATGAATACAGTTAACGCGCCACCTGGTAACCTTACTGTTGAATTTGCCGGAGCTGATCCAACGGCTAACGGCGGCAGCGGCGTCTTCGTTGAATACCATGCAGAAACTATGCAGTATGTAGGATACAGCATGGCCACAGGTCAGAAACTATGGGGTCCAGTTGGCAATCAAGACTCCCTTAGTTACTACAACTTTATTGGTCCTGCCACTACTAGTGACTGTGCTTACGGGAAACTCTACACCACTGGAATGGGAGGAATAATCTACTGTTACGATTTGACGAATGGAGACCTATTGTGGAGCTACGGTAATGGCGGGGAAGGTAACAGTACTTCCAGCTACTCAGTGTATCCTGGTAATTATCCAATGTCCATATACGCTATTGGCAACGGAATAGTATATACATGTACTAGTGAGCACACTGTCGAAACACCGATTTACAAGGGTGCACTTACACGCGCTATCAACGCAACTACCGGCAAGGAAATCTGGAGCCTTTCAAATGACAATAACGGCGGTTCCGCGGCTATGGCAGACGGCTTTAACACATTCTTTAACGCCTATGACAACTCGATTTACGTTGTCGGCAGAGGACCCAGCGCAACCACAGTGCAAGCACCACAGACTGCTGTCACAGCAGGAACCCCTGTAGCGATACAGGGCACAGTGGTGGACATTTCGCCGGGCACCAAGCAGACTGAGCAGGCAGCTGACTTTCCAAACGGCGTTCCATGCGCATCTGACGCAAGCATGACGGCTTGGATGGCTTACGTTTACCAGCAACAACCAGAACCAACCAATTTCACAGGCGTTACAGTAACGTTGACCGCTATTGACCCGAACAACAACTTCATCACCCTCGGCAAAGCTACAACCGATTCAAACGGCGTATTCGGCTACGTGTGGCAGCCTCCAAATGTCCCGGGCAAATACACTATCACTGCAACTTTCGCTGGCACCAACGGTTACTGGGGATCAAGTGACGAAACTGTCATGGTCGTGCAAGGCCCAGCACCAACAGCGGCACCAACAGCTTCACCACCAACAGGCCTAGCAACCACATCGACGTTAGAGTTAGGCATAGTTGCAATAGCAATCATAATCATCATAATCGGCGCTGTAATCGTGTTGCTATTGCTCAGAAAACGACCATAAAGTGAAGGCAAATGAACACAACACTCACTTTCCCCTTTTTTAGTTATTCTGAAAGCAACGAGAAGATTGGGGCTGAGAAGGCTCTGGTTAAACTCAAAATAGCTACAGTAAAGAAAGCAATTTTCATTTTGTTTTTCTTTTCCTTTAAGTTTCGGTCCGGAGTCTCAGCAAACCCTTAAACTAAATTAGTAAAACCCCTTTATTAACAAGTTAAGTAGAAATTCAAATCGTACGTCGTAAAAGATAGGTCAGCTTTGATAAAACAGATTTTTAAATTCGTCTACTACATGCTAATAATTAAAGAATATATAATAATATTTTTACATTTAATGAATGTTTTTAATAGTAATTTTGATATCTTTCGCAATTGTCAATCGACCCAAACAGAGGATTCCTCAAAGGATGCAGCAATCACTTCAAAACCCAAGCCTTCGTCACCTTTTCAGCTAAAAACGGCATCCAACTCTGGTACAAACACGAAGGCGACTGCGAAAAATGCAACAAACTCCAATTTTGCAGAAAAATCCTGCTCGCAGAAGCCAAAGACCGCAACTTCCTAATCCTGGACGACACAAGCAAGATTATGCCATCCAAACTAGCCGAAGCCCTATTCGCAAAAATAGCAGGGGAATAAATATGGGATTACGTAAGAAGTTTAGGGATTTTAGAGATTGGGGCCCTCAACCGCCAAATCATCTTCACCAAACTTAAGCATTATTCTGCTCCAATCATCATTGCACTTGCTGTTACGATTTTCTCAGTGTCCTTTTTTGCAGTCTCATAAGAAATCAGAGATGAAATTGACCGCATGGTCAAAGAATTAATGGTTGAAAAAAATAACTTTTCTTGAAATGCAATATTTTTTCGCAACATCGCAGTAGCTACGCCTGATAACCGCCATAGTTAAGGTGAGGATGCTGAATCGGAAGATATTTCAAACGTTTTCTTTGGCTTCTGTATCCGTGAAGTCATGAATCGTTGATTCATGGATCCATGCGTCAGGGTTTTTATATTTGAATGTTGGCGCCATGGTTCGGAGTCTTTCCGATTCCTTTGCCTCGAAGCAATATATGATTTCGATGAGGGTTTCTCGGTGTTTTTGTTTTTGCTCCACGAAGGTTTCAAAGATCTTCTTAAAATTGCTCAAGTTTAATGCTAGCTTTGAAAATTCATCAGCTATATTTTTAATTGCGGCGGATTGCAGGTAATTGGTGTATACTTCACTGAGTTGATCCTCAAGGTCAGTTAATTCTTTCAGTATTTCACATGAAATCTCGTAGTTTAGGTTGTTGGTTTTAGATAATTTTTTGGTAAACTTGGAAATATTGTCTGCTATTTCCGCCAAGTTCTTTTTGCAATTAACGTTTTCTGTTTCAGGCAAGTCAATATAATCGAGTATCCCCTGAATGACCTTTGCGCATTTTAGGCTGTCATATGCTAAACACAGAATAAAGCTGCTTTCAGGCGGATTGATTTTCTTGGCTAACGCTTCATAAAGTCTAAAAGTCTCGATTTCGATGTTGTTTAAGCATTTTAAAGACTGGGCGCTTTCCTGCAGTTTTTCAACCATTTTTCTTTGCCCAAAT
>Ga0326728_10007215_pt1 | contig 28916 bp, 24 predicted proteins | sample MB3enrmetagenome_FD_207602 | JGI IMG/M metagenome (GOLD analysis project Ga0326728, IMG submission 207602) | Lab enriched peat soil microbial communities from McLean, Ithaca, NY, United States - MB31MN | ecosystem: Environmental > Terrestrial > Soil > Wetlands > Peat | place: USA: New York... | reverse complement strand
ATTTTGAGCATCAGCCTTTTTGAGAAAGAGCCCATTTTCCAAGTGCTTTCACGCGATGGGTTCCTTTTCGAAGAGGTCGGTCCCGAAAAACAGTTGTCATTGCTCGACTAACAACCGGACACTACTGCGTTCTATTTGGAAATAAAATTATTGGCTAAAATTCGTTAAATATTGTAAATATTTCTATGCATGTCTATCGATTCGACGCTTTCCTGAATTCAAAAAACTTTTAGGCGTTTTCTTAAACCTTTCCTCTGGTAGAAGGAAAGGCTAAGGGTTACCGTACGGATTCCCCCTCCGTCCTTCTCCTGCCACTAAACGGGGCGCGCATGACCCACACCGACCAACACCGATTCTTTATCCCGGTCATGGGCACGGGCTTCACCATGGAGAGTCCGCTCCGGGTGGCCCGCTATGGCATCCATTCCGTCGTCTCCTTGGGCGACGATCGGCTCGCCGAACGCTTACGACGGGCCCACGCCGAAGAGTTCGGACGCCCCTACCTGCCCATCCTCGAAAGCGAAGAGGATTTTCGGGCCCGCCGTCTGACGGCTTTTCTGGATCAGATGCAGGACATCGTCGACGAGCAAATGCAAAAAATGCTCGCCCAGCCCTTGGCCGAAGGGAGCGATCTTTGGCGTTGCTTCCGCCTTCTGCCCGAAGGTCCCGTGCTCGAAGCCTTTAGACGTTGGCGCGCGGAATCCTCTTCCGGTCGCAAAGCCACGCTCGAACGGCGCCTTCGCCAGAGCCTTCGCGCCGGGCGTATCGACGTCAATATCATGACCAAGGTCGACCGTTCGGTGACCCATTTGGGCGAGACGCTTCCGGTCGACGGAAGCGACGCCTTGGCCGGCCTGCGCGGATTCGCCGCCAGTCGGGTCCGCGGATCGGTCGTCTTTTCTGCGGGCATGAACCCCCGGCTCTACAGTCTGCTTGCCCGTCTGGACGCGTTTCAGCCCGGTCCCGACGGCACGCTGGGCAAAGAGGTCATCCTCAAAGTCTCCGACTACCGTTCCGCCGAAATCCAAGGGCGCTTCCTCGCCAAAAAAGGCGTTTGGATCAGCGAATTCCGGGTCGAAAGCGGTCTGAACTGCGGGGGCCACGCCTTCGCCTCGGACGGCCTGCTCATGGGTCCGATCCTCGAGGAATTCCGTTCCCGGCGCCTGGAACTGCACGATAGCCTGAGGGCGGCGTGGATGGCGGCCCAGGCGGCCCGCGGTTCAGCCGCTCCGGAACCTCCGGCGGCACGCTTGACGGCGCAAGGCGGCCTGGGAACGCAGGAAGAGGCCCGCCTCCTCACCGAAGCCTTTGGCGTCGACGCCACCGGCTGGGGCTCCCCCTTTTTGCTGGTCGAAGAAAGCACCCTGGTCGATGCGGAACACCGCCGCCTGCTGGCCGAAGCCGGGAAGGACGAGATTCAGCTCACCCATAGCTCGCCCCTCGGCCTGCCTTTCTGGACCTTGACGACCAGCGCCTCCGAGCGCCTACGCAAGAAACGCATCGCCGAAGGCCGTCCGGGAAGCCCTTGCCCCCACGCCTATCTCGTCTACAACACGGAGTTCCCCGGGAATCCCCGCTGCGTTTCAAGCGCCCAGTACCAAGCGCTCAAACTCGCCCAAATCAACGCGGATTCGACCCTGTCGGCGGAAGAGCGTGAAGCGTTGCGCTTCGACGTCACCGAAAAATCCTGCATCTGCTGGGAACTCGGCGGATCGGCCCTCCGCAAGCTGGCTCCGGAATCCGCGCCGGAACCCATGGTCTGCGCCGGCCCCAACCTCGCCTGGTTCGACCACGAAATGAGCTTGGAGGAGCTGATCGACCATATCTACGGTCGGATCGACATCCTGAAGGGCAAGGCCCGGCCCCACGTCTTCGTGAACGAATTGCGGCTGTATATCGATTATCTTAAGGAAGAAATCCGGCGCACCCGCCTGAAGCTCGCCAACCATCCGCCGGCCTATTTCGAGACATTCCGCGAAAATCTATTGCAAGGGGTCGCCTTCTATCGGCGCCGCATCGAAGGGCAGATGCGGCACGGCCGCGAAGCTTTTGCTCAGGGAATGGAAGCCTTGGTGGCCGAACTGGAGGCCATGACCCTGCCGGCGAACCAGGTGACGGCCTCCTAGGCTTCCGCACGGAAGCACAAAAAAAAGGTCCCGGCGTCTCCGCCGGGACCTTTTTTTATGCCCATTCCCCAAGGCCGTTTCAGCGCCGGCGTTTGGGACGGTACACGTCCGTGGCATGCCCGAGATAAACATCCACCGCCCCCAGCAGCGTTTCGTTCAGGGTCGGATGGGGATGCACCGTCAAACTCACGTCCTCCGCGGTGGCCCCCATCTCGATGGCCAATGCGTATTCGCTGATAAGAGCGCCCGCTTCGTGGCCGACCGCGCCCGCTCCGAGGATGCGCCCCGTCTTTTTGTCGACGATCACCTTGCTCAATCCTTCGGTCCGGCCCAGGGCATGCGCCTTGCCGTTGGCGGCCCAGGGAAAACGCGCCACCTCCACATCCGCTCCCGACTTTTTGGCGTCGTCTTCGGTGATTCCCACCCACGCGAGTTCCGGATCGGTGAACACCACGGCCGGCATGGCGCGCACGTCGTAGATCGTGCGCCTGCCGGCGATCGCCTCGACGGCAACCCTGGCTTCGGCGTGGGCCTTGTGGGCGAGCATCGGCTCTCCGGCCGCGTCTCCGACCACAAAAACAGAGGGTTCAGCCGTGCGCTGCTGGGCGTCGTGTTCCACAAAACCCTTCGCGTCCGTGCGCACCGCCGTCCGCTCCAGGCCCAGTCCCTGCGTGGCCGGTCGGCGCCCCACCGAAACCAGCACCTTGTCGAAGCTTTGCTGAACGCTCCCCGCTGGCCCTTCCAACACGGCCAAAATACCGTCCTTTTCAGGCTTCAGCGAAGCGACCTTGGTTCCGGTCAGCACCGCCTTGAATCGGGCCTTGAGCTTCGCTTCGAGGGGACGGGCGAGATCCCGGTCCGCGGCGGCCAACAAAGCCGGCAAAAACTCCACCACGGTGACGGCGGATCCCAGCGCCGCATAGACGCAGGCCATCTCCAGCCCGATGTAGCCTCCGCCGATCACCAGCAGGGACTTGGGGATGTCCTTGAGCGCCAGGGCTCCCGAGGAATCCATGATCCGTTCATCGCCCAAATCCGCCCAGACTTTGGGCACGGCCGGCACGCTCCCGGTCGCGAGAATGCAGTAATCGAAGGGAAGTTCCGCTTCCGAAGGAAGGGCCCCGGATAGGCCGGGGTGCAGCCTCAAAGTCTTCCCGTCCGCGAACTCGGCCCGGGCTTCGACGACCTTGATTTTGCGCGCCGCGGCGACCTGCCCGATGCCCTGGGCGAGGGTCTCCACAAAGGCTTCTTTGTGGGCGCGCAAGGCGTCCACGTCGATCACCGCTTCGCCAAAACGGATTCCGGCGGCGGCGGCGTGGCGGGTCTCCTCGATGAGCTTGGCAAAATGCAGAAGCCCTTTGCTGGGGATGCAACCGCGCAGGGTGCAGGTGCCGCCCAGGCGGCCCTCTCCGTTGATCAGCGTGACCTGGAATCCGAGATCCGCCGCGTAAAAGGCCGCCGCATAGCCCCCGGGGCCGCCGCCGACCACGACCACGCGCAGGCGGGACGCTTCTTCCGGGCTCAGCCCCGGCGCTTTTTCCGGATCCCCCTCCGAAAATTCCCTTTCCCCCTTTGCCGAGGAGCCTGCGGTTTCAGGTTCCCCGACGCTCAAGGCCGTTGGGGCCGGTTCCGCCGCTGGACCCGCTGCGAGCGCCGCTTCCATCGCGGAATACCGGGCCAGAACCTGCCCTGGACGGACTTTTTCGCCCGTCTTCACTCCCCAGGAGACCAAGGTCCCCTCGAAGTCCGCGGGTACGTCCATCACGGCCTTATGGGTTTCGACCTCCGCGAGCACGTCTCCGGGAGCGACCTTCGTCCCGGGAACGGCCTTCAGCGCGACGATTTCCCCGTCCTCGACGCCCTCGCCGAGGGCGGGCAGCTTGAATTCCTTTTCCAAGGGGGCCTCCTCAGGCCGTCAGTTCGAAGGGATTTTCCAAAGCCTCGCACACCCGTCGCAGGAAGCGGGCCCCATCCGCCCCGTCGATCAGGCGGTGGTCGTAACTTAACGAAAGCCCGAGCATCAGCCGCGGAACCACCCGGCCTGAGTCGAGCTTAAGCTCTTCCCGCGCCCGGGAGATCCCGAGGATCGCCGCCTCGGGCCAATTCACGATCGGCGTGAAATGGGTCCCGCCGATGGCTCCCAGATTGCTGATCGTGAAGACGGAACCCTGCATATCCTCCAGGGCGATCTTCCGGGTGCGCACTTTTTCAGCCAGATTTTCCAGGTCCTGGGCCAATTCCACCAGGCCTTTCCGCTCCGGGTCGCGCACCACCGGCACCATCAATCCACCGGGGCTGTCCACCGCCACCCCCAGGTGCCGCCAGGACTTCTGCACGACTTCGCGGCGTTCGGCGTCGAAAGACGAAGCGAAATGCGGGAAAGCTTCGATCGCCCGGGCGACGGCTTTCAGGGCCAACACGGTGACGGTCACCTTTCCGGGCTGCCCCTTGCGCGCTTCCACGAAACGCTTGCGTGCGGCTTCGGTGTCCGTGATGTCCGCCAGGTCGAACTGGGTCACGCGGGGAATCTGCGACCAAGAACGGCTCATGCCCTCCGCCGTCGCCTTTTTTACGCCTTTCAAGGGGGTCCTTACCACGCTACCCCAGCGGGAAAAATCGGGTAAAGCCGGAATCCCGGCCGCGGGGACGCTTTCCGCCAAGGATGCTCCCAGGGCGGCTTTGACGTAGGCTTTCACGTCCGCTTCCACCACCCTGCCTTTGGCTCCGCTCCCTTTGACCCGGGCCAAGTCCACCCCTAGCTCCCGCGCCAAACGCCGGATCGAAGGGGAGGCCGCCGCGGGCAGGTCATCGCCCTTGTCCGGAACCGCCGGCGTTGCTGCCGGAGCCTGCGGAACCGAAGGCGCGGAAACAGGGGCCGAAGGTGCCGCCTCGGGTTTCGGAGCCGGCTCCGCGGCAGGCGTCGGCGGGACTTTCGCCGGAGTGGAGCCGCCCTCGGAAGAAGCGGGCGCCGTGTCCACGAGGGCGAGCACCTGTCCCGGATGTATCTTGTCGCCGGTCGCGACCCGGATCGAAACGATGCGGCCTGCCTCCGGAGCGGGCACCTCCATCACCGCCTTGTGGGTCTCCACTTCGAAGAGCACGGCCCCGGAAGCGAAAACCTCCCCGTCCCGGAAACGCACCCCTACGATCTCCCCCTCGTCGACGCCTTCCCCGAGGTTGGGGAGCTTGAATTCCGCCGCCATACGATACCCCTTTTGTGGTTGGGTCAGTCTTTCAACGGGTTCTTGCGCCGGACGTCCAGTTGGAGATCCCGCACCGCCTGCGCCGTTTCCTCGGCCGTCCATTCACCCCGCTTTTGCAGGGAACGCAGCGCTTCCAAAGCGATATTTTCCGCGTCCACTTCAAAAAAGCGCCTGAGTTCCGCCCGGCCTTCGCTCCGTCCGAAGCCGTCCGTTCCCAGGGCCGTGAAGTCGGATATCCAGGGCGCCACTTGTTCCGCGACAAGGCGGACGTAATCCGTGGCCGCCACCACGGGAGCGTCGAGTCCCCGCGCGAAGACGTGCAGATAGCTTTCTTTGGGCGCCTGGTCGGGATGGAGGCGATTCCAGCGTTCCGCCTCGAGCGCCTCGTTGCGGAGGGTCTTGTAGCTGGTCGCCGAATAGACTTCGCTGGAGACCCCGAAGCGCTCCTTGAGGATATCCGCGGCCTTGAGCGCCTCGTTGAGGATCGACCCGGAACCGAACAGGTGCACTTTCCCGCGCGGCTTTTCCGCCACCCGCGTCGCCAGCTTGTACAGTCCCCTGCGGATGCCCTCTTCGGCCCCTTCCGGCATGGCCGCTTGCAGGTAATTTTCGTTCCCGAGGGTCAGATAATAAAAGATCTGCTCGTCCTCGGCGTACATGCGCCGCAAGCCGTCCTGCACGATCACCGCGATCTCGTATTGGAACGCGGGGTCGTAGGCCATGAGATTGGGAACGGCTGAGGCCGCCAAGAGGCTCTGGCCGTCCTCGTGCTGCAGCCCTTCGCCGTTGAGCGTGGTCCTTCCGGCGGTGGCGCCCAGCAGGAAGCCTTTGGCCCGGCTGTCGGCGGCCTGCCAAATCTGGTCCCCCACCCGCTGAAAACCGAACATGGAATAATAGATGTAAAACGGGATGGTGGGCACCTGGAAATTACTATAGGCCGTTCCCGCGGCGATGAAGCTGGCGATGGAACCCGCCTCGTTGATGCCCTCCTCCAGAATCTGACCGTCCTTGGCTTCCCGATAATAGGATACGTTGTCGCGGTCCACGGGATCGTAGAGCTGTCCCTGGCTGGAATAAATCCCGATCTGGGCGAAGAGCGGATCCAACCCGAACGTGCGCGCTTCGTCCGGAAGGATGGGGACGATCAGGCGGCCCAAGGCGGGGTTCTTCAGCAACTTGGCCAGCACCAGATTGAATCCCATGGTCGTGCTCACCGGCCGACCCTTGATGCCGCCTAGAAATTCCGAAAATTCGGAAAGTGGTGGAATGGCCGGTCGGACCGCCATTCCCTTTCGGTTCGGCAACGGCCCCCCCAACTCCGCCCTGCGTTCCTTGAGGTAACGCATTTCCGGGCTGTCTTCCGCGGGCAGGTAGAACGGCAGGGTGGCGACCTGTTCGTCGCTGATGGGGATGGAAAAGCGGCTCCTGAACTCTTTCAGCTGGTCTTCGTTGAGTTTTTTCTGCTGGTGGGTGACGTTGCGCCCTTCTCCGCCCGCTCCCAGGCCATAGCCCTTGATGGTCTTGGCGAGAATCACCGTGGGCCGTCCCTTGCAAGCCAGGGCCGCGGCGTAGGCGGCATACACTTTTTCCGGATCGTGCCCGCCCCGTTTCAGGCGTTCAATCTGGTGATCCGATAGGTGGGCGACAAGTTTTTTGAGCTTGGGCGTATTGAAAAAGCGTTCCCGGACATAGGCTCCGCCGGCGACCGTGTATTTCTGGTATTCCCCGTCCACGATCTGCCCCATCCGGGCGGCAAGTTCTCCTTCGGCGTCTTCGGCGAGCAGGGGATCCCAATCTCCTCCCCAAATCACCTTTAACACGTTCCAGCCCGCTCCGCGGAAAATGCGCTCCAGTTCCTGGATGATCTTGCCGTTGCCGCGCACCGGTCCGTCCAAACGCTGCAGGTTGCAGTTCACCACCCAGATCAGATTGTCGAGCCCTTCCCGTACGGCCAAATTGATGGCCCCCAGCGTCTCGGGTTCGTCGCTTTCGCCGTCGCCGACAAAGCACCAGACCTTTTCTCCGCCTTCCTTTTTCAGGCCACGGTGTTCCAGGTAACGCATAAAACGGGCCTGATAGATGCTCGAAATCGGCCCCAGGCCCATGCTCACCGTGGGAAATTGCCAAAAATCGGGCATCAACCAGGGATGGGGATAGCTGCTCAATCCGGGCTGATCCTTGAGTTCCCGCCGAAAATTGAGAAGCGCAGATTCCGAGAGGCGCCCTTCGAGAAAGGCTCGCGCGTAGATGCCCGGCGCCGCGTGTCCCTGGAAATAGACAAGATCCGCCGAGCGGCCTTGGGCGGGATCCGCACCCCGGAAAAAGTGGTTGAACCCCACTTCATAGAGCGTCGCCGAACTGGCGAAAGTGCTGATGTGTCCCCCCGGGGACGCTTCATGGTCCCGGTTCGCGCGCACCACCATGGCCATGGCATTCCAGCGCACCGCGTTCTTGATGCGGCGTTCCAACTCGCGGTCGCCCGGAAAAGCCGGTTGGGCCTCGGCCGGAATCGTGTTCAAGTAGGGTGTATTGGCCGTGAAGGGCATGGAAATGCCCTCTTGGAAGGCGGCTTCTTGGACTTGGGCCAGGAATTTTCCCGCCGCTTCCGCCCCGTAACGGGCCTTCAAATCCCTCAGGCTATCCCTCCATTCCCGGCTTTCTTCGGGATCAATCCCGTTGGAAGGAGCAACCGCAGGCTGGGTGATTTCCGCGCTCATAGCACCGTCCCCAAGTGAAAATTTCCTTTTTTAGGCGGGGGCCCCGAAAGGGTCCCTTTAGCTTAACGTCCCCGCCGAAGAAACGGTTTTTAAAGGAAGGGTTTCCAAGGAATTCGTCCAAAATTCGGGACTTTGGACCTTTGCGCAGCTCCTGTTCCACGGGCACATTCCGGGCCCGAAGGCGAGCTAATGCCTGTTTTAAAGCATTTTTATGCAATTTTCTTCAGAAATTCCGCTAAAAGTCCCACTTTCCAGGATCTTCTTCTCTCTTATCAACCGGATTCCGAGCAACAGGCTCGCTTTTCCTTCGCTTCCAGGCAAAAAAAACGGGGCCCCGAAGGGCCCCGGAAATTTGCGGAACAAATTTCAGTACTCGAACACTTTCGGATTTCTCACTATTCTCCTTCCGTATCCTGCGTCTTGGAACCACCGGCGGCCGGGTCTGCCGCGGGCTTTTCGGGCTGAAGTTCGTCATGCCCGGTATAGGGATTGAACCGGCTGCTCAAAGGGCGGTTAGCCAAGCTTTGGCCGGTTGGAAATCCCAGATTGTTCCGTGAAAATTCATCATAACGGGGCGCTCGATTGCCGAAATCTTCCCCTCGGCCGCCGCCGCCGCGGTTGTTGTAGCCTTCCCCGCCGCGATAGCCGCGATTGGCGCCGCCCCTTCCGCCGTTGCCATACCCACCGCCGCCGCCGCGGCCCGAATAAGCGCCGGCTCCGCCGCCGGTACCCGCTCCGGGGCCGTAGCCGCCGCCATAGTTGTCCCCACGATAGCCGCCGCCGCCATACCCGCCGCCGCCGCCGCCGTAGTTGTCCCCACGGTAGCCGCCACCGCCACCGTAGCCGCCACCGTTGCCATACCCCCCTCCGCCGTATCCGCCGCCGCGGTTGGGGCCGTAGCCTCCTCCGATCGGCCGCGATTCATTGCGGAAAGGCTGCCGGGATTGCGGTTCCCGATATTCCCTGGGCGCCTGCTCGCGCGGTTCGCGATGGTCGCGCCGCTCACGGCTGGGGCCGCCTTCACGGCTGTCCCGCATGTCCCGGCCGTCGTTTTCGCGCGATTCGTGGCCATCCGGATCGTCGTCGGGATCCCCGCCGTGCTGTCCCGGGGGCAAGGGAGCGCTGGCGCGTTCCGCGTCGATGCCCAGCTCCTCGCAACGCTTCTTGAATTCTTCGATGGCGTTGGCCTGGACCAATTCCTTGAGGCCGCGCTCCATGTAGTAGTAATCCTCAAACCCTTTGACCGGCTGGCCTTCGCGCTTGCGGCTCGGGAAGCTCAGATACAAGCCGTTTGCGCCGCGAACCAAGGCCATGCTGTTGAGAAAAAGGGCTCCGGCTTCGGTGATGATTTTGCAGCTGACAAAAGCCGCGGTCTTGCTGTTTTCTCCATGCACCATATGGATGCGGAGATTTTCAAAGGCAGGCATGTCCAGCCTCCTTACACGAATGGAATTCGACCTCTTGAACGTTCCGGACCGTTGGGGCCGCCTTGGCGCGCCCGCGTTCCTACAGAAACCGGCCTCCGGCCGGCGCGGTGAATCGTGCTTCCTGATCACGTCATGTCATGCGTTTCCTCCGTTGTCATTGATTCCATAATGCGGAATTCCGGGTCCACCTTCGCTTCCGATCAAGGCACGAACTCCCCCGCCTGGATTCCCGCCGGCGCCGGCTCTTATAAGGGCTGGCGCCCTTGTACTCCCGTATTCAATGGATGCCACCAGGCGATGGACGCTTCGCTTTCCAACCAGCACAGGAAAACAACCTCATTTCCGCGCATACTGTAAAAATCAACCAAGCCGCGGTCCAGATCCTTGAGCTCGCAGCCCATGGCCCGGAATTTTTCCAATGTGCTATGAAAAGAGCGGATATCCGCCTGTATTTCCCCCAACAATCCTTCCAACCGCCCGTCGGGTCCGGGCCCCCCGGTCAATTCCTCGATGTCCGCCTCGGCCTGACGCCGGATAATGTTCCGGCGCAATTCCTTAAGAAGACCCAGCTGCTGCCGTACTTTCGGAAGGATGGCGTTGGCTTCGTCCAGCGTAAAAAAAAGTCTGCCGGAGCGAGGATCAAACATGGCCAAAAATCAGTTCGTGTCGGTCCGCTTCGCCAAGCGACCGACCAAATCGCGGTCCGCCTTGGGGAATTGGTAATAGATAAGTTCGCTCGGGCTTACCCAGCGGAAATCCTGCACTTCCAGGGGTTTTGGCTCCCCGCCGACAAATGCGCAGGAATAGAATCGCAATTCCAGGCGCCGATCGGGGTAGCTGTAGCGGATCGTTTCCAGATGGCCATTGGCCTTGACCCGAATGCCGAGCTCTTCCTTAAGTTCCCGCTCAACGCAGGCCTGATCGTCCTCTTCAGGGCGCTTTTTACCGCCGGGGAATTCCCACACCCCGCCCAAATGGTCGTCATATTTGCGCTGAGTGATGAGGACTTTTCCGTCCTTTTCCACCACTCCGACGCCGACGATCTTGAATCCGTCGCTGGTTTGATCACTCATGACCGTGTATTCCTTGAGATGCCGCTTATCATCGGCCAAGCGGCCCCGGGCGGCAAGGGGAATCTACACGCCTGTGCGGATCATTCCGCAGGTTTGGAGGCGGCCGTCTTTCCACCGTTCTCGGCGGCGACCATCTTTTTCAGGATCGTGATGCGTTTGGAAATCTCCTCCGCCCGCCGGCTGGCCGGGAACAGGCGTTGATACTTTTCCCAGTAGGCCAGCGCTTCGCTGCGCCGCTTCAGGCGTTCAAGGATGACCGCCGTGTTGACGTAGGCGGCCGCGTCCCAGGGGGCCACCTGCAGGGCCAATTTGTACATATTCAGCGCCTGCTCGATCCGATTTTGGCGGTCGTAGATGATGCCCAGGTTGAAATAGGCGTTCTCGAGCGTGTCCTCGTCTTTGGGCCGCTGTTGGACCACCCAGCTATTCAGTTTTTCGGCTTCGCTCAGCCGATTCTGAAGGATGTAAACGGCCGCAAGGTTCTGGGCGGCCTCGAGGTCCCCAGGGGCCAGCTTCAACACCTGGTTGAAATCGGCCTCCGCCTCCTTCAGCTCCTGCCTCTTGAAGCGAAGCCCCCCCCTGTTAAAACGCGTCACCGTGTCGTTTGGATTGATCTCCAACGCGGTTGCGTACTCTTCCAAGGCCTGGTCCTCCTTGTTTTCGTCGGCGTAGACGTTCCCCAAGCTGGAATGCAGTCCCGAATGCTTGGGTTCCAGCGTCAGGCCCTCTTTGGCGGCGGATTCGGCCTCGGGAAGGCTTCCCTTCCAGCCCTGGACCAAGCTGAGATCGTAAAAGCTCTTGATGTCGGAAGGGTTGTGCCGGAGCGCCGCCTGGAAACAGGTCACGGCGTTGTCAAAATCGTCCCCCATGGCGTAGGCCGATCCCAGATTCCGCCACAGTTTCGCGTTGCCCGGATCTTTGCGCACCGCTTCCGAAAGGTAAGCCGCGGCCCGACGGAAGTCGCCGCGCTTGTAATAGGCCTCGCCCCAAGCCGCGTCCCCCTGGGGCGTGGGTTCCGCGGTCGCGGTCGGGCTGGTCGCCGCGGCGGCCGTGGGCGTCCCGCCCGCGAAAGCGCTCTGCCCCTGGGACGGAGGGGCGGGGGAGCGCTTGATATCGGCGGGCACCGGCCTCTTGAGCGCGCTGCAGGCCGGAAGGGCCGCCGCTAAAAAGAGGGCGAGGGCCGCGCGCTTCAGCGGATCCATGGGCATAGTTTCAATCCTCCTTTTTCGCCTTGCCGAATTCCGCCAGCTCTTCCAGAAAGCGGTCATGCATCCCCTTGCAGGCGTCCAGACAGACGGCGACCAGCGCGGCTTCGTCGGGCGCCCCGCAAAAACGGGTGAAAGCGTCGGCAACCGCCAAATGCGGATCCTCGGGGTGCATGCCGCCGTGGAGCGCCTGCGTATAGGCCTTCAACCGCGCGGCCATGATGCCGACGGCGGCCTCCTTGCCCGTGGGAAAGCCCCGGACCATCCCCTCCGCCAGGCGGTGGATATAGAACGCGTGGAATTGCTCCAGCCCTTCCTTCCTCAGGCCGAGCCGCTCCAGCAAGCCGAGGCCGTATTCCAGGCCCAGCGCCGACTTCAGCAGAAAATATTCGTGGAGCACCCTCTCACGTTCCAAGCCCCCCGCGGCGAAAGCCGCGGAATCGCAACGCCGGACTTCCTCCTCGCTCGGGGGAAGCCAAGGCATGACGCCCTCGACCACATGCAGGGTGCTGAGATCGTTCCGTAAAAAACTCATGGTTGGGCCTGTCCGGTGGAGGTTTCCGAGGCGGCCGCCCCTCCTGTGGCCGCACCTTTGTCTTTCGGCGCTTCCGGGGCTTTCCCCGCGCCCGAGTTCTCGACCAGCTCAAACGGGACTTCGCTGCGGTCATGCATGGAACGGAAGACGCAGGAATAAAAATACGCGTCGTCGAGCGCGGCGTCCGCGGGCAGCACGTTGTAGGCTTCGCGATCCCGGATCGGCGGGGCGACCGCCGTCCGCGCGGCCGGATGGTCCCGACGGATGTATATCTTGGCCCGCGTCGTGAGCTTGCGGTCGAGCACCTTGAGGTTCAAGCGGCAACGGCCCTCCCCCGCGTCGACGATGTCCAACTCCACGCTGCGATGGTATCCGCAACTCAGGACGGCGCGTCCCGCGAGACGATCGGAGGAATCCACGCTCCAATGAAAATACGGATCCTGAGCCAAGGCCGGCGCGAGGGCGTCGAACAGCTCCGTCTTGGGCGCGTCAAACTGTCCCGCCTTCAGCGCCTCCGCATCCGCGGGATCCATGCCCCGCCAGGGATCAAAACGCACGGAATAGGTCGGATTGGGCTTGAGGGCTTCGTGCACGCCCGAATAGACCGTTTTAAAGGGCCACTCCACCGCCGCGACGGTCTGATGCAATAGGGCGCATCCCGGCGCCGCCCCGAAGCAGGCGAGCGCGGCCACGAACCCGGAAGCGAAACGACGGTTCTTACTTTTCCCGGCTACCATCTGCGCGCCTCCACCGTCGATTCCAGCGCTCCGCAAACGGCCCTGGCCCCCGACTCCCAGGAATATTCTTTCAGGACCATGGCCCGGGCCGCCTCGGCCAAACGCCTCCCCTGGCCGGGATCGCGAAGCAGGCGGACCACCGCGGCGGCGAACGCTTCGGCTCCCTCGCCCGTGAGCAGATGACGATCGGGCTCCGCTTCCGCGCCTTCGGCCGCCAAAGGCGTGGCCACCGCTGGAAGGCCGGCGGCGAAGGCCTCCAACAGCTTGTTTTGGCGCCCCGCGCCCGTTCGCACGGGGCAGACGCTCACCGCGGACTTCCAGAGCAAAGACCGGGTGTCCGGCACGAATCCCGTAAAACGCACCCCCGCTGTCGAGGCCAGCGCCGCGAGGGCGGGGGGCGCGTCCGCTCCGACGACCGTCAAACGGGCGTCGGGAACCGCGGCCCGGACCCGCGGCAGGACCTCCCGGATGAACCAAGCGACGCCTTCGTGATTGGGCGGATAGGCCAAGTGCCCGACGAAAAGCAGTTCCTGGGGGTCGCGTTCCCCCGCGTCCGCCGGACGCTCGAGCCCCTGGGCGTCGACGCCGTTGGCGGCGATCCCCAGGCGATCCGCCGCCAACGGGGCCATCGCCTGCACCGCATCGCGATCCCCCCGCGAATTGAAGAAGCCGGCGTCGAACGCGCCCGCGCACCAACCCTCATATGCGGCCAAGCGGCGGGCCTGCCCCCGATTCCAGGCGGCCCTGCCGCGCCGGCCTTCGAGAGCGGCCGCAACCGCCCTGCGTTCGGTGTAGCGCGTCATCGAATCGGTGTAATCCAGGAGGCGCGCTCCCCGGAAACGGAGGGCATAGGGCGCCATTTTCAACCGATAGGCCAACACGGCGTCGAACCCCGCCCCTTCGGCGAGCAGACGGTCCGTAAGCGCCGTCATCCGCGCGTCCACGGCGGAAGCGACGTTGACGGGCAGGCTTCCCGCGATCCGAAAAACCGCGGCCAAACGGCGCCGACCCCGGGGCGATGAAATCCGGTGCGTGGCCGTCAGCGCGCCCTTGAGTTCCCCGTCCGAAAAATCGGCCGGACGGGCCGGATCGGCGAAGCAGGCGAGGTGCACCTCGTGCTTTCGGGCCAATCCCCGGATCCAATGGAACAAACGCAGTCGGTCGCCGTCGGTGGGAGCGTCGGGAAAGACGGGGGACAGGACGAGTACCCTCATCGCGGAGTCGCCCCCGCATACACCGCCGCCGTCCCTCGGGCCATGGCGTCGAAGCCGAACTCCTCGCCCACCGAGGCCCGGGCCGCGGCGGAAAAGCGCCGCCGCAGCGCGGAGTCGTCCAGAAGCGCGCCCACGCGGTCGGCCAAGGCTTCGATATCGCGCGGCTGGCACAGGAACCCGTTCACGCCTTCCCGCACCGCCTCGGCGGCCCCGTCGACGCAGGAGGCGACCACCGGAACCCCCAAGGCCAGGGCCTGGGGGAAAACGCACGGCAGGCCCTCGAACAGGGAAGGGAGCAGAAAAACGTCGAAACCCGCCGCGAGCGCCCGGGGATTCCGTTTCCATCCCAGAAAACGCACCCGATCGCCCACGCCCAGGACCTCCGCCAAATCCCGCGCATCCGCGAGCAGGGGTCCGCCGCCGACGTACACAAAATCGACGTCCGGGCGCTCCGCGCACACCTTGGCCGCGACCCGCACAAAATCCAGGGGGGCTTTTTGGGGCTTCAGGTTGGCCACCACGCCGACGACCTTGCGTCTCAAATCCGGTATCTCCCGCTTGAGCGCGCCCTTGCGCCGGGCTTCGTTTCTCCAGGCCTCGAGATCGATCCCCGCGCGCACCAGAGCGTAACGCCCGGTGTCGCCGATGCCCAAGGCCAAACCTTTATCGGCCAGTGAGGCCGCCACCACGATCAGGCGGTCCGAAATCCGGGCCAATCGGCGTTCGAGCAAGGCGAAAAACGTGTAGGTCGCCCCGCCCTGGAAATCATTGAAGGACCAGCCGTGGACCGTATGGATCACCCGGGGCGTGCGCGCCAGGAAAGCCGCGATCCGCCCCAGAAGGCCAGCCTTGCTGGAATGGGTGTGGACGACATCGAAACGCCCGCGCACAAAAAAAGCCCACAGCCACGCCAAAGCGATGGCGTCCTTGAGGGGGGAAACCGGATGCACCAGGCTTTTGACCGGGACGAAACGCTCCCGAAGGCGTTCGCTGGCCTCCCCATCGAGGGCGCCGCCCTTGCCGGCGAGAAGGCGCACGTCGTAGATCTCTTGATCCAGGCGAACGGCGGTCTCCAAGGCCGCCTCTTGGGCGCCCCCCAAGTCCATGCGGGTGACGACGATCGCGACCTTGATCCTCCTGGGCCGGGCACCCGCCCGGTCGGCGGCCATCCTCATCGCACCGCCTCCGCACCCTGCCAAATGGCGTCTTCCATGGCCGAATATTCCCAACGCCCCCAGCGACCCACGCTCAGGATACCCTTGCTCCTCAGCCAATCCTGGATACGCGCCACGGCCTCCGAGCGGTGGACGTCGTAGGTGACATAGGCGTCGGCGATGTCCGCCACCCATTCCACATCCACCCGTTCGTCCCGGCGGAGGATTCCCATCCGTTCCAGGCCCCGCCGCACCCGCTTTGGAGCGGAGGCCTTGTCGAGCGGCCTTTCTTCGGAATAGCTCATCTCGGCGTAGACCGAGGAGCCGCCCTTGGGCGCGAGCGAGGAGGCGAAATTGTGGTAAAAGCCGACCCGATAGAACGGCAGATCCGGTTCCGGCACGTACACCCATTGTTTGGAGCTGACGTTCCGGCCGCCGATTCCAAGATTCACGTTCAGGACGCTGGCGGCGCGCAGGCGCCCGGCGGCGCGGCGCAGCTCCTTCGGAACGCCGCGGAGCCTGGCGACGAGCGTCTTCAGCGGAAGGGTGCTCACCAAACGGCCATAGTCGACGCGCGATCCGTCCGCGAAACGGACGGTACGGGCCGTCGGATCGATCTCTAGGGCTTCCAGGCCGGTGTGCACATCCACCCGCCGCGCGAAGGCCTCGGCAAGGCGCTCGATCCCGCCCCGGCGGGGATAGACAAAATGGGCGTTGTATCCCATGGGTTGCCCTTCGGGAACAAGGGCGCCCGCGAAAATCTGGGTAAGAGAGGGCTTGGGCACGAATCGCCCCATGAAATCGGTGCCCATACGGGAAGGATGCACGCCCCACAGCTTCGTGTTGTACGGCTCCATGAACTCCCGATAAATGCCCTCCCCGAACGCCTCCAGGTTGAAATCCTCGAAATTCCGGGATGCGCGGACGGGCCCCAAGCCGGGCAAAGCGCGATGGGCCCGCAAGGCTCCCTCCAGGCATCGTCGGACCACGTCCGCGGGCAACCCGTAAAGGTTGGCCTGGAAAGGGGCCCGGGTGAAACGCCCGTGGGAATAGACCCAGGAATCCCGCGCGACGGGCTCCATCTCGGAAGCCAGCCCGAGTTCCTCAAGCACAAGGTCCCGGGTACGCTGCTGCCCCATGTGCAGCAGGTGCCCGGTGTAGTCGAAGGTGAAGCCTCCGGCCTTGTGGCTGCGCACGAGGCCGCCCGGGCGCTCCTCCTTTTCGAACAAAAGGCAGGCGCGACCGGCCTTGCGCGCGTGGTACGCCGCGGAAAGGCCGGTCAGTCCCGCGCCGAGAACCACCAGCGGCCGGACCACTGATTCAGGAGGCTTTCGCCGGAGCCGGGGCGGCCGGGTTTTTGGTCGCCGGCGCTTTCGCTTCCGGAGCCGGGGCGGCCTCGGCGGGGGCGATTTCCTGGGCTTCGGGGTCGGGTTCGCTCAGCAAGCGCAAACGCAAACCGACCAGGGTGCCGGGATAATAGGTCACCGGGCAATGGCGCATCTCCCCGGCCCGGAGGACGACCGCCGCCTCTCCGGACATGCAGACCAATTCCCCTCCGGTCTTGCGGGCCGTGGCCAGCAACGTGTTCAATAGGCCCGGCCGCACCTCGCCGTCGGGCGTGCGGACTTTCAAGGAAAGGGCCGTCAGGATGGCGTCGGTGTCGCTGCGCAGGCCCGCCTCCAGGCTTGGGAAACGCCTGAGGCTGTTGCGGATTCCCTGGCCGGTGTCGGCGACGGCGATTTCGATGACCCCGTTCTTCGGGAACACCTGTCCGCACAACATCGGACCGGTCTGGCCTTGGCCGTGCCGGAAGGCGTTCTCCCCGAGTCCGTGGAAGATATGGACGACCTTGGTGAAATCCGCCTCCGAAGCCGGCAGGATGCCCCGAAGCAGGCTCACCAGGCGGATCGCCGCGTTGTCCAATTCGTCCGGCTTTTCCACAAGCCACAGCTCCTGGGGACGCTCGGCGAGGCGTTCACCGGTGAAAACATTGACGCTGGCTTCCTGGAGGAGACGATACAGGCCCATGCGCATCAAGTCGTTGCTGGTGCGCCCGTTTTCAGGGCGCCGGATCACGCTTCCGGAAGGGAGGCGCTTGTTGGCGATCAGCCAAGCCAAACGGGCTCCCAGTCCGGCGACGCCGAACGCCGAAACCTTCTGCGTGTCCGTCAAATCCATCGTCAGCGTTTCCCCTGCGGGCGCGTCCATGATCTCGCCCAGGGCTTCGCTCAAAAGGCCGGGATAATCCATCGAAAGCGTGGAGGGGAAGCGGATTTCCTTCATACGCGGGTGTCCCCGGAGCAAGGGAAGGATGAAGCCGCGCCTGCGGCCGGAAGGTCGTGGGGCATGCGATAACGGGCCAGCAGGAGGCCGGACGCCAGGGCGAAAACGGCCAAGCCCGCCCAAACCAGGGCCGCCCCGGAAAACTCGAGGTACGAGGCCCAGTAGACCAGACCCCCGAGCGCCAAGGTCATGGCCGACAAAAGCGCCGCGATCTGGGGCACCGACAAGCCCATGGCCTTCAGACGCAGAGGGGTGTGGTCCGGGCTGCCTTTCCAGGGCCGGATTCCCTTGCGGGTGCGGATGACGATCATCAGCGCCAAATCGAACAGGGGGAGAAAAAGGATCACCAAGGGCGAAAAGACGGACAGGGCGTTCGTATGGGAATAGCTGAGGTTCAAGCTGATCGCCGCCAAACAGAAACCCAGAAAGTGCGAGCCCGCATCCCCCATATAAATGCGGGCGGGCCTCCAATTGTAGGGCAGGAATCCGAGGCAAGCGCCCGCGAGGGCCGCCGCCGCCAGGGCGTCATTGCCGCGGCCAGCCCCGACCGAAAAAGCCCAAAAGACCGCTGCGCTGGCGGCGCACACCGAAGCCGCCAATCCGTCCATGATATCCACGAAATTCAGCGCATTCGTGACCGTCACCACCCATAACACCGTCAGCGGGATGCTCAGCCATTCCTGGTGGATGAATCGGACGCGCAGGCCGGCCCCGACCAGCACCAAGGCCCCGAGGACTTGTCCGACGAATTTCGCCCCCGGGCTCAGGGCCCTGCGGTCGTCCAGCAAGCCCAGCGCCAAGGCGATCAATCCGCCGAAAGCGATGGCGTAAACGCCGCGTCCCTGTTCCAAACCGAGCGGCCAATGGGCGAAGCCCCTGCTGCGCATCAGCGTCAGCTTCACGATCGCCACCGCCAGCAAAAAGGCCGCGGCGATGGCGGCGCCCCCCAGGTAGGCGACCGGCTCGCGCTGGGTCTTCAAGGGGCTGTTCGGACGGTCCAGAAAACCCGTGGCCCAGGCGATCCGGATGGCCAAGGGCGTAAGCAAGGCCGCCAATGCTGCGGCCAAAACGAGGGCGATGATGGATTCGGTCATGCTCGGTTCGGATTCCTTGGATGCTCAGCGGAGGCGCGCCACCAACACGCCCGGGGCTTCGAAACGGTCTTTCGCGGGCAAGGCGCGTAAGGAGTCCATCCAGGCGAAAAAACGCTCCCTGGAAGCGGCATCGCCTTCGGGCCAGTAGCGGGGACCGTTTCCTTCCCGGTCGAGGCGTTGCCATTCCGCCCCGTTGATAAACACGAAATCATACCCTTTTGAACGCGCCGCCGCACCCACGTCTTCGGGCCGGGATGCCGCCGCCACCCAGGACGCCAAAGGATGCTCCTCGAAAGCGCTCGAGACCAGCGCGCGCGGGGGAAGATAGGCCGAACGTTGGTCCCCGATCACGAGCACTCCGGGATCGGAGACGCCCTGGTCCCGAATCCAGCGGGACGCCCGCGCCTGGGGGACCCCTTCCTTGAAAAGATAATCTTCGGCGGGCTGAATCCCTAATGCCGCCTCAAAAGGCCGAAAATCCATGCCCACGATGGCGAGCGACTCCGCCGCCGCCGAAAAGAGGGCGACCGCGACCAGGGCTCTCCATAAAAACGTCCAGGTGCGGGAAAAAGCCCAGGTTTCGGCTTCCAAAACGCCATGCGCCGCCAGCAGAGCCGCGGGCGCGACCAGGAACAAGGCATACCGCAGGACATGCGGCCCCAGCAACCAAAAAGCCGCGCCCAACGCCACATACACGCCGACCTTGGCCTTGGACGCTTCCCAGCGCCAAACCAGGGCCGCCGGGGCCAAAGCCAGCAACAGAATCCCCGGATGCCCGTCCGCGCCCAGGCTTCCGGTGTCGAAAAAGGCCGCCCAAGGAAGGCGAAGCCAGGCCTGCCAGCCTTCGCCTCCGAAAGTGTCCAGATGGCGGAAATAGGCCGCCGGACCGCCTTCAGCAAAAGTCCACCCGAACAAGCGCACCGGGAAAGGATAAAAAGGCTGACCCAAGCGCACAGCGCCTTGGATCAGCCAAGGCAGCAGGGGGACCCCAAAAAGTCCCGCCGCGGCCAGCCACAAGGCGGGTTTGCGCCAGCGGCGCTCCTTCCAAACCAGGACTAGTGCCAGCGCCCCCAACGCGAAGGCATGGTTCAAAGCCACGATTTTCGAGGCCGCCGCCGCTCCCGCCAAGCCCGCCGAAAGAAGCATCCAGGAGGAGGCGTCCGAAGCGGCGGTTTCGTCCGTGGCCCTAAGAAAGGCCGCCAGCGAGGCGAACGCGAAAAATGCGGCCCAGCCGTCGGGCGCGAAAACCGCGAAGCCCAGGAGCAGGATGGGCTGGGTCAAGGCCAGGGCCGGCGCAAGCCAAAGGCGGCGTTCGGAGCAAAGGCGCCCCGCCACTTCCATCAGGAGCAGCCCTAAAGCGGCCGCCAAAGCCAGATTCACCAGGGCCGGCGCGACGGCCGACGCGGTCGGCGCCCCGTCCAGGGCCAAAGCAAGGCTCCACACCGGAACCGGCAAACTGGGGAGCCACGTAAAAAAGACCCCGGGCTGGGGCGCCAAAAATCCGGTTTCCGCGGCGCGCTGGGCCATCGAAAAATGGTAGACCAGGGCGTCAAAGAACTTCGGCGGAGCCAAGACCATCGCCAAAATCGAGACGCCGGCGAGACCCAGACTCAGGAGCGCCGCGATCTCGGAAGCCGAAGCTTCCCAGGCGTGCTTTCCGCGCAAGGCGTGTTTGAACCAGTCGTAGATCGCCTCGCCATGACCCCAGCAGACGAGGCATCCGAGGACCACGGCGCCCCAGGCCGTCCAGGGATAAAGCACGCCCAGGGCGCCCAAGGCCTCGCCTAAAAACGACACCAAAACCAGCCCGACGGCCAAACTCAGGACCAGTTCCTCGACGACGTCGCCGTGGTAAAGCCGAAACCTGCGTAGGACGGCCCGACCGCTCAGCAGGGCCAATAAAAGCAGTCCCAGCGCGGCGGCGGCCGAATGCGCCACCGTGGCGAGCCCGTGGATCGGGACTGGATAGGTGAACCACGTCCAGCCCAGGAGGCTAAGCGACCAGATAAAGAGGGTGAGAAACTTCAGGCGACGCACGGGGATTTCCTCGAGGAACTCATCCTAAGCGGCCACTTCGGAATATTTCAGTCTCGGAGCCAAGCGCGCCCATTCCCTCAGGCTCCAAGCCCACCACGCCAGGTTGACCAGGCCCCAGGCCGCCAGCAAAGGAACGGTCTGCGTCGGCGGGCTGTACGTCGCTCCGAGCGCGCCGGGTTGGAGCAGGGCGTAATATCCCAGCACCGTCGGCAAGGCGGCCGCGGACAGACGCAGGCTCAGCGCCGGAGCATCCAGGAGAGCCAGGGCCGGAGCCCAGATCAGGTATTGGACCGACAGCCCGGGGGCGAACACTTCCAGGCCCAGGGCTGCCCAGGCCGGGGCGGCCAGACTCGCACCTTTGGAGGGCCGAAGCCAGGCCCAAACGAATCCGGCGGCGATCGCCAGCAGACAGCCGATCCGCCATGCCGCGTCCGCCGCTCTCCAAGGGGCCGCCGCGCGCAGGAGAAAACCGACGATCTTCAACGCTCCGCTGAGTCCTAGGGCGTTCGCGCCCGAATAGCCGAGCCGGGCGAACACCACGGCGGGACCGCTTATAAGCAGCCAAGGAAGGAGCAGAAGCGCCGGAGGGACCAGGGCCCACGCCACGCATCGTCCGCGATCCCGCGCGCCCTCGAGACGGGCCCACGCGAAAGGCAGTAAGAACAGCGGCCAGGTCTTGAGGGCGATGGCGCCCGCGAAGGCTGCGCCGGCCCAGGATGCGGCCTTCCGTTCCAGGGCCAGAAATGCCCCCAACAAAAGTGCCAGCGCCAGGGCGTCGAACTGCCCGTGCCCAGCGGACACCAGCACCGCCGCTGGGTTCAAGGCCCAGCACAGACCCGCGGCCAGGGCCGCGACACCCGCTCGCTTCCCTTCGACTCCCTGAAAACGCCGGCCCGCCGCCACCGCCGCCAGGGCGCAGATCGCCGTATCACCCGCCACCGCCGGAAGGCGGTACCAAAACTCCTCGAGCCCCCCCAGACAGGACCGCGCCGCCGCGCAGGCGCGCAGCATCGACCACCACAGGGGAAGATACGGATAACGCCCCTCCAATGCGGGCGCGGTGTAGAGACGGGCCGCGGGGCAGGCGGCTACCCGGACGTAACTTTCCAGGTCAAAAGACGCGGGATGGGAAAAAGCCATCCAGAGAAGCCGGACGCCCAAGCCGACCGCCGCCGCGATCCAAGGCGCCGCGCCGCGGAGCTTCACTTGCGCCGCACCCCCAGGATGAATGCGTGGATCGAGCTGTCCGCGTCGTACTGGGCCCGCAGGCCAGCCGTGACCTCACGTTGAAGGGGATCGGAGGGATCCAAGGGTTGGGAAACCGCGGCTGCGCCGGTCCCGGGCCCCATCAATCCGTTGAGCAGTTCGTCCTCCCCGCCGGGCCAGACGGGCGCTTCCCCGGTGAAAGGATAGACGAAAAGGAATCGCGTCGCCGGCCGCCGTTGGGCCAGATAGAAAAGTTCGGCCTCGTTCCCCCACACGAAAAGCTTTTCTTCCTCGGGACAACGCTGGCGCAGTCGCTCGGCGGCCAGGGGCGCCTGGACAAAGGACCGGACGTGGTAGACGGTCCAAGTCCGTTCCCGCCCCGAGGGCGCGGTCCACAAGGGCCCGTCGATCAGGAGGTACGACAGGGCGAAAGCCGCCGCCAGGACCCACCGCAAGGCCCTGGGGGCGCGGCGCTTGGACCAACCCGGCGCCGCGGTCTTCAGGCCCGCCACACCCAGGACTCCGAGCAGCGCCAGAGGCGCCAGAAGCGGGATCACGTAATGGGGATAATAGCGGCCCGCCGCCGCCGCGCCGCAGAATCCCACGCCCAGCCAGGCTCCCAGCCAAGCCCGGGAACCCCGGTCGCGGCCGAGGGCCCGCCAACCTAAAAACGCCAGCCACCCCAAGGGTGCAAGCAAGGGCGCCAGGTACATGCCGAGCCCGACCGCCCGACCCGCGGCGCCGACCCAGCTTTGCAAGGCGTAGGCGCGGTCGTAGACCAGCAGGCATTGCAGGAAATCCAGGCCCGCCCCGTTGAGATGGAAGATTTCCCAGGCTCCCGCCCAGGGCGCCAGGGCGCCCAACACGGTCCAAGCGACCGAGGGGAGCAGGCGGCCTTTGCGTTCCTGGCACGCCAAGGGCAGCAGAAAAACGGCGAAACCGGCCGTCTGCTTGAACAGCGCCGCGACCCCGATCAGAACGCCGGCTCCCACATAATTCCGAGGCTTGAGGTCCCGGGGTTCAGGAAGAAACAGCAGGGCCAGGGCCCCGAGCAGGGGCAGGGTCTGCCAGGTTTCGGTGTTCGCGGCGAGGCTTTGGGTGCGCGCGTCCGACAGCAGGGCGGCCGCGACGAAGGCGCCGCAACCGGCCAAAGCGGTGCGCAAACGGATGTCGCGCTGGAGCCTCCAACCCATGCGTCCGCGTCGGGCCATGGCCTCGACCAAGGCGTACAGGGCCACCACGGTCGCCACTCCCCAAATCCAGGACAGGCAACGGAGACCGAAGACCCCGTCGGAGCTCAAGGCCTGGGCGAGCGCGTTCATGCCGACGCTCAAGGGCGGTTTCTGTTCCAGATAGTCCCGATACGGGACGCCCGCTCCGCTGCGCCAAAGCCAGGCCAGCGTCGCGTACTCGCCTTCGTCGCGGTCGAGGAAAAGATTCAGGGACGCGAGCCGCAACAGCCCCGCCGCCGCTCCGGCTCCCGCCGCCCACGCCCAATATCGACGACGATCCGTCATGGTTGCGCCACCAGCTTGAGGGAATGCGGCGTATCCGTTCCGCGCACCACGGGGACGTACGGCGAGGGTTCCTGGCGGCCGCTTTGGGCCAGGCGCTCCTGTTCCGCATCCAGATCCATCACCCGCCGGCGGTATCCTTCCAGGTCCCTCTCCGCCGCGTCCGGACGGCTTTCCGCCAGGTCGACTTTGCGCAGGCCCAACCAGGCCTCGGGATCGCGATCTTTCAGGCGAAGACAGGCTTCAAAATCGCCTCGGGCGGCCTCGAGGGAGCCTTCTTCGAAGGATAGCTCGGCCCGCCCCAGCAGGGCCGGGGAATAGGACGGATCGGCCGCCAGCGCCGCGTCATAGGATCGACGGGCCTCGACCCTGCGGCCCTGTTCGTCCAGCAAACCGGCGCGGTTGCACCAGGCGCCGAGGTAATAGGGATCCAGGCGCACCGCCGCGTCCCAGCACTTCAGGGCTTCCTCTTTGAGGCCGAGATCCAATTCCAGATCCCCCAAAAGGTTCCAGGCTCCCGCGTAAGCCGGCATCAAACGCACGGCCTTTTGCGCGGCGGAAAGGCCCATTTCGGTGCGTCCGCACTCCCTTAAATCCAGGGCCAAAGCGCAATAGGCGGGCCCGAATTCAGGGGCGTGCGCCACGGCAAGCCGTTGGGCGTCCGCGGCCGATGCGTAGAGCCCGCGGGCGGCGCGCGCCAATCCGAGCTTGTGCCAAACCGCCGCGGATTCCGGGGCCAGGCGTGAGGCACGTTCCAGGCAGGATTGGGCCCCGGAAAGGCGGCGTTCGCTGAAAAGCAAGTCCGCGAGCGCGCAGTAAAGGGCGGGATCGGGACGCCGGTTCAGGGCCGCGTTCCACGCCGCTTCGGACCCGACGGCGTCCCCTTCACGCAGGAGACGTTCGCCTTCCGCATAGGCTTCGCGGGCCTCAGGACCGGGGCCGGGAACGGCGGGTGCGGCGGCGTGCAAAGGCGCGTTCAGGACCAAAAACAATAGGTACGGGAGCATTGCATCCGGCGGGGAGGGACGAAGCCCGCCGCTTTCGGTTCAAGGGCGTTTCGAATGGCCGTAGGCCTGGGCGGCGAGGCGGCCGAGAAGCTGAAGGTTGGGGTCTTCCTTGTCGAGCCCCGCGGCCTTCACATAGCGGGCTTGCAGATCGCTCAACAGGGTGTCCAAGACCTTGATTTCCGCTTCGTTGAGCCGGCCTTCGGTCTTTTTTTTGAGGCCGGAAAGCATATTGATGAACTGGCGCGCGCGCGGAAGGTTCAGCTTCGGCTGGGGATTGCCGGGCTTGCGGTCCCCGAGCTCGGAGGCGGCGGTCGAGGCGACCAGCGTCACCAGGTTGATGAAATCCAAATCTTCGGACGGCGCTTCCGGCATGGCGGTCCTTTCCGCGTCGTGGTTGGGGGAAGCCGGCATCAGGCTCCCCATCGAATTCCGTACCAGGCTTTCAAGGCGCGGCGCCAACTGTCGGCCTCGACGCCGAGGGGTTCCGTTCCCCGGCCGTTGGCGCTGGTCTTGCGGACGAATTCGGCGTTTTCCTCCGCGAGCCTGCGGAGTTTGGCGCCTTGGTCGGCGCGCAGCCAGCTCAAGGACGCGCCCTGGGCGAAACGCAGGCTGAGGCGCAGGTGCGGCACGCACAAGTGCAGATGGGGAGCCATCACGGCTTGGGCTTCGGACTCAGCCGCCGCATGGGCCAACAGATGGGCCCATCCGTGCTCCGATTCCTGTTCGCGCTGGCAGCCGGGACAGGGGGCCGCCTTTGTCGCAAGAGCGGCTTTCAGGCGGTCAAGCTTGGAGGCTTCGGCGGTCGTTTGATGCAGGGCCTCCTCCAGCAGGTGGCCGTAAAAAAGGGCTACCGCCAAGCCGTCGGCTTCCTTGTCCAGGGCGCGGGCGTGACGCGGGCACCAGCCTTGGGCCGCCTTCAACGCTCCCCAATTCTCCTCGTCGGTGACCCCTTCCTCGAGGTACGCACGCAGGTAGGAGGTCATCCCGTCGCGGACGAGCGAACAGAGGGCGCAGCCCCCCTTGGGGATCGCATCCAACAATTCAAAATAGGCGCGATGTTTTTCCATGTTTCCATGCTACCACAGGCCGCGAAAAGCGATAAGCTTCCGGCACCAGGCCTGCTGGAAAAAGGACGGGTTTCGTCTTTCGGGATTCCGCGGAAGGACAACATGGAAGGACGGACCATGGTCCGTTTTTCCGAAGCCGTTTCGCTACCCGCGCCGGGAAGCCCGCCGAAACCAATTGAAGCATTCTCCGGACGGATGGACGGCAAAACGTCAGCGTCGCCCCTAGACGGAATCTGTAGGGTCGGTCCGGACCCGGATAGAACCCCGATTTCGGCCCGAATGGGATGCGCTGAAATAAAAATTCGCTTGGACGAGGGCGGTTCCGTCAGGGGACGGAACCGCCCTGGGACCCTACGGAACGACCGCCAATTTGACCGTGGCCAAGGGGCCTTGGGGCCCCAAAACCGTTACAAAATAAATACCCATGGGCAGGCCTGCGAGATTCACTTCCGCCTTAAACGCTCCCGGCCCCTGAACCCCCAGGCTTTGGTGTTCCACTCGGCTCCCGTCCAAGGCGTGCATTTCCATGAAAATTTCCGCACCCTGATCCAAGGTCCCAAAAATCCAGGTTGTTTGGATCGCCGGATTCGGGCAAAGCACCCAGCGCTGCGAAAGGGCGGTCGACGCTTTTGCCTGAACCTGCGCCAAGGGGGAACCCGGCTCCACCGCACTTGAAGTCACTCCCACGGTGGGGGTGCGTGTCGACGTAGAAGTCCGGGTCGGAGTGGCGGTGACCGTGCGCGTCGCGGTCGGGCTGGAAGTCCGGGTTGCCGTCGAAGTGGCGGTCCGCGTGAGCGTACCTGTCCCGGTCCGGGTGGGCGTCGGGCTGGCCGTAAGGGTGAAGCTCGGCGTTGCGGTGCGTGTCCGCGTAGCCGTTGCGGTCTGGGTTGCGGTCACGCTCCAGGTCCGGCTGAAGGTTGGAGTCGGACTGAGCGTCGCCGTTCGGGTCGGACTGCCGGATTGCGTTCCCGTGCGGGTGGGCGAAGCGGTCAAGGACGGCGTACCCGAAGGCGTCGCGGTGGACGTCTTCGATCCTGTGCTCGTTGCCGTCGGGGTGGACGTCGTTGTCGCCGTCGGCGTGCCTGTGCGGGTCACCGTCCCGGTCCCGGTTCCCGTGCTCGTCCCCGTCGGGCTCGACGTCGCTGTCGCCGTGGACGTGCCCGTGGGCGTCACCGTCGCGGTTCCGGTTCCCGTGCTCGTCCCCGTCGGGCTCGACGTTCCTGTCGCTGTGGACGTGCCCGTGGGCGTCACCGTTGCGGTCCCGGTTCCCGTTTCCGTCGGACTCGGCGCGATCAACGTCAGCATCGGCTCGACGGCCAAATCCGCAGGCAAGGGATTCGCGGGGTCCAAGGGCTGGGGATCGCTTTGGACTTCAAGCGTCTCGGTTTCCGCGTTCGAAGGAGCGCTGACCGTCGAACCAGGGTACTGGCCCGAGACGGTGTCGCCGTAGGTGATCAACAGTTGCCCCGTGCCCGCATCCAGCTCCGCGGCTTCGATCACGATGCTTTGCCCGTTTTCGCCATAGCTGACGTTCACGACCGCACTATTGACGTAGCTCACCGTGTAATAGCCGCTTTGCCCCGGCGTCTCACTTTGGGGCGCGGTCCAATCCGCAGGCAAGGTCAACACCAGCGTTCCGTTGGCCCAGGCTTGGTCCGCGGTGTAGGTTAAGACCAAAGTCTGTCCAGAGGCTCCAGCGACCAATTGAGAAGGGGACACCGCAACGGAACCGTCGCCTTGGAGCGAGGGGGTGGGGGTAGCCGTGGATGTCGCCGTGGCGCTGGGGCTCGCGGTGTTCGTTCCGGTTCCGGTGGCGCTCGCACTGAAGCTCGCCGTCGACGTTACGCTCGGGCTATCGGTGGCCGTTACCGTCGGACTCGGCGCGATCAACGTCAGCATCGGCTCGACGGCCAAGTCCGCAGGCAAGGGATTCGCGGGGTCCAAGGGCTGGGGATCGCTTTGGACTTCAAGCGTCTCGGTTTCCGCGTTCGAAGGAGCGCTGACCGTCGAACCAGGGTACTGGCCCGAGACGGTGTCGCCGTAGGTGATCAACAGTTGCCCCGTGCCCGCATCCAGCTCCGCGGCTTCGATCACGATGCTTTGCCCGTTTTCGCCATAGCTGACGTTCACGACCGCACTATTGACGTAGCTCACCGTGTAATAGCCGCTTTGCCCCGGCGTCTCACTTTGGGGCGCGGTCCAATCCGCAGGCAAGGTCAACACCAGCGTTCCGTTGGCCCAGGCTTGGTCCGCGGTGTAGGTTAAGACCAAAGTCTGTCCAGAGGCTCCAGCGACCAATTGAGAAGGGGACACCGCAACGGAACCGTCGCCTTGGAGCGAGGGGGTGGGGGTAGCCGTGGATGTCGCCGTGGCGCTGGGGCTCGCGGTGTTCGTTCCGGTTCCGGTGGCGCTTGAAGTTTGGGTCCCCGTCAGGCTTGGCGTAAAACTTGGAGTGGACGTCGCGCAGGGGCTCGCGGTGGGACTGGAAGTTCCCGTTTGGGTCGGCGTCCACGTTGATGTGACGGAAGGCGATACGGTATTCGTACGCGTCCCACTCGAGGTCAACGTCACGGTTAAGGTTCGGGTCACACTCCATGTCGCGGTCGCCGTGGGCACCGGGAAATTGCAGCCTTTGTAGGCTTTCGAAGCGCCGGCATCGAGAACGGAATATTCATCTTGAGGGTCCAAAGACAGGGCCGCCGGAAACACTAGTTTTACCGACGACAGGCCATAAGGAGACCCCGTGGGACCCATCCTTCTTACATAACCGCTATTGGCATCGGAATAAAAAATATTTCCTGCGGCATCGACGGCTAAACCCGTTACTTTTGTGTTCACTGAAAATACTGTCGTCGGGGATGTCGATCCTAAGGCGTATTTCCCGATCGTAAGGTCGTTTTGATTCGCCACATACGCATATTTTCCGTCGGCAGATAATGCAAAGGCCGTAGCAGTGACGACTGCATAAGTTGAGGAAAAAAGCATATAGATGTTATTAAAGGATGCGTATGAACCATATACGCTTAGCTCACATAAATATCCCGATGCATTCATCACCCAAAAGTTTCCATTTCCATCCAAGGCGAAGCCTACGGGACTGGTAAACATACCGGAAATTCCCGAAACGGAAGAAGTTGGCCCAGCGACACCGGCGCTCGAAAAGCTTTCAATTTCCTGACGGCCGATATCCAACAGGAGTTTAAGACTTGAGCCGTCTGAAATCCGAAAAAGCTAATGTTTCCAAGCGTTTTTTGGTTTATACATAGTAAGACCCCTTTCCTAAGCAATAAATCGTCCAGATAAATTATTGAAAATAA
>Ga0326728_10007214_pt1 | contig 28918 bp, 30 predicted proteins | sample MB3enrmetagenome_FD_207602 | JGI IMG/M metagenome (GOLD analysis project Ga0326728, IMG submission 207602) | Lab enriched peat soil microbial communities from McLean, Ithaca, NY, United States - MB31MN | ecosystem: Environmental > Terrestrial > Soil > Wetlands > Peat | place: USA: New York... | reverse complement strand
CTGCATAAGTTCAGAAACATATTGGACTCTTAACTAACTGGTTGGGAGGGTTCTTTATGTCGATACCAAGCCGGGTCTATCTACTGGAAGGTTTCGTAGTGGGTTATGCTCGTAATGCAATGAACATACAAGACATAACCCATCATCCATACAAACACATCATTGAGGAGCGTGTAAAGATCCTTGAGTTTTATAACGACTACGGCGAAGCAGCTACCAAGCGGGCTTTTGATGTTAGCCGCAGCACTATATACCTCTGGAAACAGAAGCTAAAGCGCCAACGGGGCAGATTAAGCGCATTGTCGCCTCTCAGTACTGCTCCTAAGACCAGGCGGCGGCGCCAGACCCCTTTGCCGGTAGCTGACTTTATTGTGTCCCAGCGCCAACTCCATCCCCGGCTCGGCAAAGACAAACTAACCAGCTTGCTCAGGCCATTCTGTCAGGACCAAGGGCTGGCTTGTCCCTCGGCCTCCAGCGTCGGCCGGATTATTGCTGATCTAAAGATACAAGGCCGCCTACCAATGGCTAAGCGCCTTAGGATGCAAGCTAGCACTGGCCGGCTGCATGAGTACCATTACCATGCCAAGCTTAAGAAAACCCGGCGCGGTGATTTCCGGCCTAAAACGGCCGGTGAGCTAGTCCAGATAGATTGTGTCATTAAGTTTATCCACGGCTTAAAGCGTTACGTTATCTCAGCGGTTGACTGCCACAGCCAGTTTGCATTCTCAATGGCCTACTCCAGCCTATCCAGCGCTAAGGCCAAGGACTTCTTGCTGAAGCTTAAACTAGTCGCGCCGTTTGCCTTGCAGCGGGTTCAGACGGATAACGGCAGTGAATTTTACAAGCTCTTCCATGAGGCCTGTGGCTATTTAGGCCTAACCCATTTCTGGAATTACCCACGGTCACCGAAAATGAATGCCAAGATTGAACGCTACAACCGTACCGTTCAGGAAGAGTTCGTCGACTGGCAACTGGATGACCTAGCTCACGACATTGACAGTTTTAACCAACACCTGATGGACTGGCTGATCTGGTACAACACCGTAAGACCGCACTGGACCTTAAAGCTTAAAAGCCCTATGCAATACTTACTAGAACAATTACAATTGACTGTAACGGAGTCCAATATGTTATGGACCAATACAACTGCTTGATTTTAGATCAGCTATAGGTTATAGTTGACTTGACTAAAGCCTACAGTTATAAGTAGGCTATTTTTATTGGAGTATGTAGTGGCAGAAGATCAACCAAAAGTTAAGCGTCATTTACGACCAAGTACAACCGTTCGCCAGGAAACCGCTAAAGCTAAAATCGTCCAAGTCAAGCGACCATCTTGGCTTAAACGAATTTTTCGGCCAATTGCCCGTAAACTTAACTTTCTCTTTCGGCCAATTCGGTGGCTTGGTAGACATCTAATACCACGTTATATCCGAGGGGCATTTTCCGAGCTTCGCCAGGTAACCTGGCCCGACCGAAAGCAGTCCCGTCAATTAACAATTGCCGTAATTATGTTTGCCACTATATTTGGAATTGTTATCGCGCTACTTGATTATGGGCTAGATAAAGCATTTAAAAAGGTATTCTTACATGAGTAAACGTTACGACACAACTAAACAATGGTATGCTATTCATACCTATAGTGGTTATGAAGAAAAGGTAGCTGAATCAATTCGACAACGGGCGGACAGTTTGGATATGAAAGATAAAATATTTCAGGTCTTAGTCCCTAAAGAAAAGATGATTGAAGTTAAAAACGGTAAAAGAAAAGTCGTTGAGAAACGAATCTTCCAGGGATATGTTTTAGTCCAAATGAAAATGAGCGAAGATGCTTGGTATATTGTCCGAAATACCCCCAGCGTAACTGGTTTTGTGGGTAGCGGCTCCGAACCAACACCGGTAGAAAATGATGAAATCGAAAAAATTATGAAACGGATGGGCCGAGCTGAACCAAAACATAAGATTGATTATACGATCGGCGAAGTTGTTAACATTACCGATGGTCCGTTTAAGGGTTTTGATGGTAGTATTAATGAAATCGATGCCGCTAAAGGCAAACTAAAAGTCCTGGTTAACATGTTTGGTCGTGAGACTCCCGTAGAACTAGATAGCTTACAGGTTAAACGGGTTTAGTAAAAAAATGCCCATGATAATTAGACAACAGAGGTAATTTATCGTACAATATTATTAATTGGTCTAAGTTGAAAGAAAGTAGGATTATGGCAAAGACAAAGCCAGTTAAAGCTAATTTGAAGATTAAAATTCGTGGCGGACAAGCCAATGCCGCCCCTCCAGTAGGGAGTACGCTTGGTCAATATGGCGTTAACATGATGGATTTTATCAACCCGTTTAATGAACAAACAAAATCACGCATGGGTGAAATGATGACCGTTCACATTGTAGTTTATGAAGACCGAACTATGGCCTGGCGAATAGTTGGTGCGCCAAGCGATGATCTGATTCGGGAAGCGTTAAAAATTGAAAAAGGTTCCGGACGACCAAATTCCGAAAAGATTGAGAAAAAATTAAATCAAACTCAACTGTTAAAAATTGCGCAAACTAAAGCGGCTGATATGAATACCAAAGACATTGAATCAGTAAAGAAAATGATTGCCGGTACAGCCCGAAGTATGGGCGTTGAAATTGAAGGATAAATTATGGCAGAGACAAAACCGATTAAGAAGGTTGTTGGAAAAGTTAGCAAAAGTACTACAGTTAAAAAAACAGCAGCCAAACCAAAGCCAGCTGTAAACACAAATATTACGCCAGTTATGGCTAAAGCCGGTAAACGCAGTGCCAAGAGCCTAAAAGCAGCCAAGGAAAAAATTGCCAAACAAGTAAGAAAGCAAACGACTAGCGAAGACGAAAAGATTACTAAACCGGCTAAAATTATTAAAAAAACTAGGACTAGGTTTGAACGGAAAGGTAAAAGATACCGCCAATTAGCAGTTCAGATTGAAAAAGGAAAGATTTATAGTTTATTGCCGGCAATTGAATTGGCTACTAAAACTAATCCGACAAAATTTGATGCCACCGTAGAAATGCACATTCGACTTAATGTTGATCCAAAACATGCCGACCAAAACATCCGTGATAGTATTAGTTTACCAGCCGGAACGGGGAAAAATATTAGAATTGCAGTATATGCTGATAGCGATGTTGCTGTATCAGCCAAGCAAGCCGGAGCGGACATTGCCGGTTTGACAGAAGTAACCGAATTAATCGAAAAAAATAAATTGAATTTTGATATATTAATTAGTTCACCTAATCTTATGCCTCAGCTGGGTAAATATGCTAAAATACTTGGTCCGAAGGGCCTAATGCCTAACCCTAAAAGCGGCACAGTCACCAATGATGTTGCTAAAGCCGTGCGTGAAGCCAAAGCTGGTCGAGTAGAATATCGCGCAGATAGTGCTGGGATTGTTCATGTTGGCATTGGTAAGGTTAGTTTTGGCCCACAAAAACTTCAGCAAAATGCCGAAGCATTACTCAACAATATTAAATCGAACCGTCCAGCTAGTGTTAAATCAACTTTTATCCAATCGGTATATATAACAACTAGTATGGGACCAGCCATACCAATAAATCCTAATGAATCATAAAATTTAAAGTAAACGTTTGGTTTTTGGAACTTTCATAACGTGATTTAGGGCAGTTAACGTTCGTGTAAAATTGCGGATACCACCCGGATAGACAATATACCGGCCGTCCCACACTGGCTCATATTTAGCTTTAAAGCGGTGCAACCCGCTAAAAGAATAAAACCTGTCACCGTTAGAGTAGGCGAATCTTAAAGTACTGTCAATTAAAGATTTATTCTCATCTTTGTCGATGCCAGTTAATGGACTTAAGCCTAAATTAACCCGTTTAAAACCTTGTTCACCCATGGTTTTTATAAAATTGAGCAGCAGGAAGTCATTAATGTTCCCCAGACTATCATTGCTGTGTTGGAGTAAATCAAAATTAGCTTCTAGTTTGTCAAATGATGGGATCTGATTCATAAACGCCTTAAGATTGTTAGCCTGATCAAAAATTACCATTAATGGACAACGCTGGATATAATATTCAGAATAGTAACCCATCATAAAACCCCTTTCGACACGGCCGGCCTGGGAACCCCATTCTTTAGTAATTTTTCCTAATTGGGCTAGCGTTTGCCGAGGATAAGGCGGTTTTATATAGGCTGCTGTAAAACCTTGCTTAGTGAACTTATTGTATATATTCCGAAAGTATTTATTGTGGACAACGCTTGATTGAAAATGCTCAATGTTAACAACTGCTTCTTCGCCAATTTTCTGAAGATGAAAACCGTATTTTTCATATAATGCCTGATACTTGTCTTCAGTGTGAATAAAAGCTGGTGTCCAATCATTGTAGTGACACAGTTGGATAAAGTTTGCGAGTAGAACATCGAACGTTTGAGAATTACCAGCTGGATCACTAACCACCAGGGCAATACCGCGATGAACACGCAGCGCTAGAGCGCTAGAATGATTATCATTTAAAAAATACATTTTATCGTGTGGCCAAAGCTTGAAAAAATCTTCACTAGTTGCTGGGTAATCAATTAATAGACGGCTCATAATTTCGCGGTTCCGGTTTTGGTCAATAAACCGTGCCCGTAAAGGTTGAAAAAGTGAAATTAACGCATAGCTAACTGCGCCAATGCTAATTATCGATAGTGAGTCCATAAATAATTTAGCTCGATGCGTATAAGGCGTCAGAGAAGTATTGGTAGTTAAGCCAAATTGATCAATCGTGCGATGGACCGCATTCCCAAAAGAAATTTCTTGATGAAAGTCCGCTTGATCCATTAGCATAAAACCGCCCACCCCGTAAATAAACGCAATAACTAAAATAAGGATTATAAACCTTAAGGATTGTTGAAAATTCTGAATATCACTTCTAACTCTAAACTCCAGCCGGCAGTAGATTAAGCCGATCAAAATAATTGCTGGTAAAACGAAATAACGTAACAGTCGGAAAAGATCCATATGCCGCATATGATGGAGAATGAACAAATCTACCGAGTAGTAGCCTAAGATTAAGGCATAAACAATAACCGCAATAATCCAGGCAGCTTGTTTACGCCGAATCAGTAATGAGCTTAAATAGAGTAAGGTCAAACCGCCAATAAGAGATATGCCAAGCGTAGTTTCATTAGCGTGTAAATGGATAAATTCGTGTAAACGGCTTCTGGTTACCAATTCATCAAATAAAGTCCCAGCAATTAAAATAATGCCGTTGATGGCAACACCCAGAACAACTAATCTACAAATAATTGATTGATGGGGCAAGGAAGATTGTGGTTTCAGTTGCATGTCAGATAATACCGTAATTATTGTAGCACTCAGCCAGGTTGATAAGTCATATAGTTATGGTTTTCATATTGCTGTGCTTGCATCATCGATTTGACAAATCGTACAATATAACAAGTCAAGGCCAGTAGCGAGGGGAAAAAATTATGGCGCGGGGTAGATATATCGTTTTAGAAGGACCGAAAGGTGTTGGTAAAACAACCCAGGCTTTAATGTTAGAAAGTGCCCTAAAAAGCGCTCGTATCCCAGTTATATTAATTAGCGAGGATGATGATCAGAATGATATTAGCCTGCAGTCAATTGAGGCGTTAGTCACTGATGCCAACCACCCCTTAAGCAATCGGACTAAATTACTATTGCATAACGCTGCCCGTTCGCGTTCGCTTGATTTAATTCGTTCCCACGTGGAAGATGGCGTAGTCTGTATTGCTGACCAAAATTACCTGTCAACTTTAACCATGCAATACTATGGCCTTCACAGCATTGATAATTATGATAATTTTAACCAGATTATAAATTTTGCTAACCATAATATTGAACCAGATGTCACTATTATTTTGGATGCGGAAGTTGCCAACTTGGCTGAACGGATAAGTGCCTACGCATCGGCAGAGGCAACCAAAGTTTATGATGAAAGTTTATTAGAACGCTTACGAGCCGGTTACCTTTGGGAAGCCAAGGAACGGGGATATCAGATTATCTATGCAATTGGTTCGAAAGACGAAGTATTTAACAGCATTTGGAATTATATAACTGAAAATTTGATAGCCGAATCGAATTCACCTTTAACAGCGATCAAAACACCAGTTCATATTACTTCTGTTGGAGAAATCCTAGAACAGCGTTCTACTAACAATCATCAAACAAGCACCTTAACTGATTCAAAACCAGCATTGGAAAATAGCCAATTGCCAAATCAAGCATCAACGCCAACTGTTCCGGTAGTTAAATTGCCGAATTACCAGGAGATATTAAGCCGGATTATTACAAACGTTAAAGGAAATGTATATGCTTTTAAAGCAGCTCTTTATCCCGAAACTGTTAGCCATCTTGTATCCTATGCCGTCACTAAACGAACGGCAATTCGTTCGGTATTATTAAACGAATATTGCGCTGCCGACAAAGAATCACGCCGTAAACTGCTTAATGAAGCGCAAACCAAGGATCAACAGAAAACTTTGTCGACAATTGGTCGCTTTATGGTGATTGAACAAATAAGTAATTTGGCCACCTATTACCTAGAACAGTCAGAAATTAAAGTATGTTATTGTTTTTCGCCTGAAGAATATCCTTCTATGGCTAAATCACAATCATTAAAAAATAATTTTTATGTGCCAGCTGGTTTAGACTCAAAAACTAAAGAACAATATCAACAGAGTATTAAACAAGTCATCAAATTACGTTCCAAAATAATCAAACAACTGGTCGACTATTCAGCTAAAGGATTAACCAATCGATCAAGAAACACTAAATCAAATAACCCATCTAAGCAATTAGCATTGGCTACAAAACTAACTAAACCACTTATACCAGTAGCAGCATATAACTCAGTTGTTTTATATGCCCCAATCAATAGCTATAAAGAATTGATTAATCTATTGACTTTAGAAAGTCTGCCTGAACTCCGAACACTAGCAAAACATTTGAATCAGGAGTTGCAAATACTAGAATTGGAAAATATTAACGCATTAGTTAAGCCCCAACCAGCCGAATTTAAACTGACTCCAGCCAGTCAGGGGCGGATAGTAAATTTAACTAGTAAATATCTGCCTAATATTAAAGCTGATACTGATAGCCCCTTAACACTAATCCAATATTCTCCCCGCAACGAAATTAATTTAATTGAAGAATTAATCTATAAACAATCGGACAATTCGGCTATTACACTCAAAAAAGCACTAGGCGCCTTAACTTATGAAAAAAAGTTGGAATTATTTAATCTTACTATCCAATCAACTATGGCTGAATCCAAGTTCGGCAATTCAATTTTAGAAAAGATAAATTATGAATTTGACGCGATAAGTGACTATGGAACTATTAATGAATTACTAAGGCGACAACTGGTGCGGCAGGTCGATTGGCAAGACCTAACACCACGGCATGGCTTTGCGGTGCCAAATCTAATTGATCAAGCCGACGCAATTGACGATTTTGAGCAGGCTTTTAACACCATGCTTAATTTATACTGTTCACTTCAGCCAAAGAATTTTATTATTGCGCAATATGCCACTCTACTGGGACATAAACAACGGGTCAAAGTAGTTTTTAACGGGCAGGATGTTTTAAAGATCGCTGAACGCCTAAAGGACAGCGAATCATATCCGGGAACCCACGAGCTATTAAATCAAATCTTAACTAAAATTTCCGAGGTACACCCGCTGTTAATCGAGCATATAAATAGCCATTTAAGTTAATCAATTTGCTTGATACTTTTTCCATCTGTAATTAATACAGGAATTTTAATAGTTTGAAAAACACCTCTAAATCTGTAATTATTGAAACCATGCCAAATAATAGTCCTAGCAGTAAATTTCTCTACCCAATACGCAATATAACTCACACTCTGTTTAATAAATGCTGTTGCCTTATGCATTGTATGTATTTAAAAACATTTACTTTAAGATAGTCTGTCAAATTAATTACAGATATATTTTGCAAAATAGTAATAAATATTTAACGTATAATGATTTGAGTTCAAAACATAAACATATTTACTAAAAAACATCTTAATTGACACAACGCTAAGATGGTGATAATCTATTACTAGTTACCAAAGATAGTAGCTGCCAAATCAAGCTTAATTTGCTACCTAGGTTTAATTACGGATAGTCATGTAATGCAGTCTTTGGAAACCCCAAGGACTTTTTAATATTAATAAGCAAAAGGTTAGATAAATGGCGCTAACTAAAGTCAAAAAGCAAGAAGTTGTAGAAGAAACAGCCAAACTGTTATTAAGTTCAAAATTAACAGTGTTAGCTCGATATCCGGGCACAACGGTCAGCGCCATGCAGTTATTGCGTCAAAGCGCTGAAAGTAGTGGCACTACCATCAAAGTTATTAAAAATCGGTTGGTAATAAAAGCCCTGGAGAGTATCGGTAAATTATCAGATATTGATACTAGTAAACTGACTGGCCAAATACTTTACGCGTTCAACGCTCAGGACGAAGTCGCTCCGGCCCAAGTGTTAAATTCATTTGCCAAAGCTAATCAAACCCTGACATTTGTTGGTGCGATTACTACTGATGGGTATTTCATTGATGCGGCCGAAGTAACTACTTTAGCTGAACTACCTAGTAAAGATCAATTACGTGTTATCTTAATTGGGACAATTAATGCTCCATTAAGCGGCTTTGCTAATGTTATGGCGGCCAACATCCGAGGTGTTATAAATATTATGCAAGCTCGGGCGCAATCAATTAAGGCTTAAAAAGTATTAGTTTATTTAAGTAAAGGAGATATTATGGCAGAAGAAGTTAAAACAACCAAAGTAGAGGAAGTTAAAACAGTTGAGAATAGGGTTAATGAGACAGCTAAGGTAGAAGTTCCGAAGGAATTTGAAAAAATAGTCACTGAACTTGATAAGATGTCAGCCCTAGAAATCAGTAAATTCATCAGTTTTCTAGAAAAACACTGGAACGTCAGCGCTGCCGCGCCAGCTGTAGCCGTAGCCGCTAACACCGGGAGCAACGAAGCTGCACCAGCCGTGGAAGAAAAAAGTGAATACGATGTTATTTTGAAAGATGCTGGCAGCCAAAAAATCGCTGTTATTAAAGCGGTCAAAGATCTGACACAACTTGGTTTAGGTGAAGCTAAAGCTTTGGTTGATAGCGCGCCAAAAAAAGTACTAGAAAAAGCCAAAAAAGATGATGCTGAAGCAGCTAAGAAATCACTTGAAGCCGCTGGGGCAACTGTTGAACTAGCTTAAGAGTAATAAAACCATAGATATAAATTCTATCCTCAGTTACAAATATTTTAATAAAAAACCCAATTCATAAAATTAGTGTATATTCTGTTAGTTGTTCTGACTACATAATCGCCCAAAACGTAGAGCTCACAATAGAAAAAAATCACTTAAATCTCCTTTAACTTACCAAAAACGCAAAAGCACAAGAAGGCATCGTTATTGGCAATATTTACTTCGTAGTCAGTATAAATTTCAAAGTCGATGCTTAAGAAAACAAGTTCACAAAGTTATTAAAAGGTCTAAAAATTTTTGAATAATATTAATTTTCCACATGCAATAAATAAATTTTTTTGACATCTATAATCTGTTACTTGTTCTGACTACATACTCGTCACTTATCCACAGAACTACTATGATTTTTGACTTGGAACTAGAAACATGATACGTTTTTAGGTAGAAGTGTATCCAAACAAACACTGGGAGAGTGTTGAGAGGCGGAGTACATGGCAGATATAGCAGACAAGCAAATAAAACGCCTGCGAGCGCTAATTCAAGAAGCCGAGACAAATCTTGCTGCGGCAACTGAATTGCTTGTGAGTTTAATTGGTGATGAACCAAAAATTGCCGCCAGCACGAAAGATGAAGTGCTAGGCAAGGTTATTGAGGGTGTCTTCGACGGGCAAAATATGGTTGGCAGTGACGGGAAAACTTATCCGGTGCCAGCTAATTACGCCAGTAAATCTAAATTAGTTCAGGGAGATATTCTTAAACTAACAATTGCTGACGACGGAGCCTTTTTGTATAAGCAAATTGGACCAGTACCGCGCAAACAAGTAGTAGGTACTTTAAAGTTAGAGAACGGTCATTATTTTGTGGAGGTTGGTAATAAAGATTACCGCGTGTTATTAGCGAGCGTAACTTATTTCAAAGCAAAACCAGGCGATCAAGTGAGTGTTAATGTACCAGAGAATGACACCAATGCCGAGTGGGCAGCCCTAGAAGCTGCATTGTAGTATTTTTAATTTCTGCACAATTTAAGATATGGCGAGTATAATATAGCCCACATGGGGCAGGTGTTATATCGTAAATATCGTTCACGGACGTGGGATGAAGTTGTTGGACAAGAACATGTTACAACAACACTGAAACACGCTATTGAAAACAAAATAATTAGTCATGCCTATTTGTTTACCGGGCCGCGTGGCATTGGAAAAACTAGCGTTGCTCGAATTCTGGCTTATGCGGTAAATGACATGGACTATAAAGACGACTCTACCCAACTTGATATTATCGAAATTGATGCCGCCAGTAACCGGCGAATTGATGAAATCAGAGAACTGCGCGAACGGATTCATATAACGCCAACAATTGCGAAATACAAAGTCTACATTGTTGACGAAGTACATATGCTAACCCGTGAAGCTTTTAATGCCTTATTAAAAATTCTTGAAGAACCGCCCAAACACGTTATTTTTATCTTAGCAACGACTGAACCTCATAAATTACCTGAGACAATTATTAGCCGAACCCAGCGGTTTAGTTTTCATCCGATTAGTGTTGATCTTCTAACCGAACATTTACGCTATATTGCCAAAACCGAAAAAATTACCATCGATGATGAAGCACTTCACCTTATTGCGATTCATGGTGATGGTAGTTTCCGGGATAGCATTAGTTTGCTTGATCAGGTGCGTGGTTATAATAAAAAAATTACTGCTAATGAAGTCCACTTATTAGTGGGCGATGTTCCAAGTACCCTACTTAACAAACTATTCCAGTCCTTGGTAAAGGCTGACCGAAGCGAAATAATAGCTTCTTTACAATCCCTTTTAATAGACGGTTATGAACCAGCCCGAGTTGCGAAACAATTAGCCGCTCTTATCCGCGAAGATGTCTTATCAGACAATCCATCGCTAGATAGAAAGGTTAGTTATACATTACTGCGGGAACTGATTGATATCCCTTCTTCTATCGAACCAAGTACAGGTTTAGAGATAGCTTTGCTAGAAACTATTAACGATAATTTGCCCGACATTAAACCCGTCACAGAAAAGGTAGTCAAACCAAAAGCAGCTGAAAAAGTTGAATCCGAAAAGATTGAATCTATCGATAATACTTTAACAAAACCAGCTGAAATTAATCAAACAAAGGATACTAAGCAGCAATCGCCAATAAAATCTACTAAACCGGCTATCACTGACCCAGATAAGTTATGGGATCAATTACTAGAGATAATTAAGCAGGACCATAATACACTATATGGAATATTACGGATGGCGAAACCAAAATTTGCGAATGAACTATTAACGCTTAATTTCGGTTTTAAATTTCACCAACAGCGAGTTAAAGAAATAAAAAACCGTCAAATTATTACTCAGATATTATTTGATTTAAATGGGCAGAATTACACAATTGAGTGTGTGGTTGACGAATCGGCCAAACCGGAAGTTCCAGCCGAGATACCGATTATTGCCGGGCCATTTGCGGAAGAAAGAAATCAAGCACCAGTATCGTCATTAGATATGATTGATGATATATTTGGCGGGGGAGAGATAATCGGGGAACAAGATGGATCAGAAAGTTAGTAACAGCCAACAGCCACAAAGTGTCGATGCCGAAGCTAGTTTACTCGGCGCAATTCTGATTGATGGCGACGCCATAGTTAAAATTGCTGACACTTTAACTCACAGTGATTTTTTTGATCCTCGCCATAAGCATATCTATGAAGCAGCAAGTCAACTGTATGCCAAGCACAGCCCAATTGACGTCTTAACGCTTTCTGAACAACTAAAAAATAATGGGACATTGGATATAATTGGCGGGGCAAGTTATCTGACTGAACTTACCAATTTTGTCCCAACTGCTGCGCATGCCGAACAATATGCGGAAATTATTGCCCAAAAATCACTCCGACGTAATTTAATTAGTGCGTCACAAGACATAGTATCGCTTGGCTATAATGAGTCAAAATCCCTAAAAGAGTTAATTGATGAAGCCGAATCACGACTGTTTGCAGTTAGCCAGAAGCACTTAAAACACGACGTTATTGGACTTGACACAATTCTGGCGGAAAGTTTTGACCGTTTGGATGAACTACACAAAGACAAGAAAAAAATAAGGGGAACGCCAACCGGTTATAAAGATCTTGATCGAGTACTGGCTGGATTACAAAAATCCGATTTAATTGTCTTAGCATCCCGACCGAGCATGGGAAAAACTGCCTTAGCGCTTAATATTGCACACAATGTTGCCGTTCAAACTAAACTGCCGGTTTTAATATTTAGCCTGGAAATGAGTAAAGAACAACTAGTTGATCGTTTATTGGCTATGGAATCAGGGGTAGATGCTTGGGCGCTTCGGACAGGTAATTTAACAGATAGCGATTTTGAGAAAATCGGCCAAGCTATGGGGACATTAAGTGAAGCACCGATTTTTATTGATGATACGCCAAGTATTACAGTAAGCGATTTACGCACTAAAGCCCGTCGCGAGGCTCATCAACGCCCGTTGGGATTGGTCATTGTCGATTACCTCCAATTAATGAGCGGCAGCAGCCGTTTTATTAGCGATGTAAACCGGGTCCAAGAAGTATCTGATATATCTAAAAACCTAAAAAGCATAGCCCGAGAATTAAACGTGCCATTATTAGCTGTCAGCCAGTTAAGTCGATTAGTTGAAAGTCGAAGCCCGCAAATACCACAACTTGCAGATCTGAGGGAAAGTGGTTGTCTGACTGGAGATACACTGATTTATTTACCAAAGGCCGGTGTATATAAAAAGATAAAAGAGTTAGTTGAAGAAAAGAATTTATCAGTAAGTAGTTTAGATATTAAAACTAAGCGATTAGTAATAAAAGCGGTCGCTAGAGCATTCTCAACCGGGATAAAACCAGTTTATCGTTTAACTACAAATTCAGGACGAACTTTACGCGCTACTACTAATCATAAATTTCTGACTATCAATGGCTGGAAACGACTAGATGAAATTGCGGTAATGGAACACATTGCGTTGCCCAGGTATCTTCCTGGACCAAGAACAAGTAATAATATAATGAGTAATGCTGAATTGGGATTACTGGGGCATTTGATAGGTGATGGATGTACGCTACCGAGTCATGCCATCCAATACACCGCCAAAGACTTAGACTTAGCAGAAATCGTGGCTAATTTGTGTAGGGAGGCATTTGGAACAAAAATCATTCCTAGAATAAATAAGGAAAGAAGTTGGTACCAAGTGTATTTACCCTCAGCCTTACCATTGACACATAAAAAACATAATCCAATTTCTAAATGGCTTCTAGGACTTGGTGTTTTTGGGTTACGTTCATATGAGAAACTCGTACCTGAGTTAGTTTTCAACCAATCCCCAGAATCGATAGCAATATTTATACGCCATCTATGGGCAACTGATGGATGTATTCAGATAAAAAAAGGCATAAGACAATACCCTACAATATACTATGCTTCTAGTAGTGAAAGATTGGCCAGAGATTTACAATCACTTCTGCTTAGACTGAATATTATGACCAAACTTAGGGTAGTCAAACAGTACAATAAAGGACGCGATCAATACCATGTAATTATTAGTGGGAAAGACGATTTATTAAACTTTATTAATAAAATAGGGGTCGTCGGAAGTCGTAAAAAATTACAGTTGGCTTTGATCTCAGAATATCTAAGTGTACGTGTTGGGAATACCAACAGAGACGTTATACCAAATGCTGCATGGCGTTTATTCGCAGTACCGGCTATGCAGCAGGCTCATATTACCACACGTCAGATGCAAGCAGGCTTAAACAATCAGTATTGTGGATCTAGCATTTATAAAAGTAATATTTCCAGATCAAGAACAGCACTATTGGCTAAAACTGTGATTTCTAAAGGGCTGGCTTTGCTTGCTACAAGTGATATTTATTGGGATAGAGTGGAATCGATAAAGCCTGATGGTCTTGAAGAGGTATTCGATCTTACCATAGCTGAGACGCATAATTTTATTGCCGGAGATGTGATAGTACATAACAGCATAGAACAAGACAGCGACGTAGTAGCATTTATCTATAGGGAGGAATACTATAATCCGGACACTGACCGAAAAAATATTGCCGATATTCTCATTAAAAAACACCGCAATGGTCCGACCGAAAATATTGAATTGTACTTTGATCGCAAAAAACAACGATTCCGATCGCTCGAAACCCGGCAAGACCAGCCTTTTAACGATTAATAAAACAGTTATAGTAATATTTAAGTAGCTTTACTAATGTATACTTAAACTGTTAATAATGAAAAAAATACATGCCCTGATTTATGAATATTGGCGGCTAATAACGACTTATTTTATAGCGATTGCCACTGCCAGTGCAGCGTTACTTATCCATTTATCAACTAAACCTGCCAAATTAAGTTCAGCTGAAGTTAATAATCTCCGCCAAAGCATGACCTGGCACGCAATTATTAATAATCCACTAAATTTACCATTACGTCTTTTGGAACGACTCGCATTCTATATTGCCCCGCATAATGTCATGCTGCTTCGCCTGCCTAGTGTCATAATCGGCTTGGTCATCATTTGTCTTATCGTTGGTGTCGTTCGTCATTGGTACGGTTTAAAAGCAGCTGTCGTTACCAGCTTGCTGTTAGCTACTTCCAGTATATTTTTAGCCGACGCCAGACAGGCCACACCGAGCATTTTGATGTTTGGATTAGTTTTACTACTAGCAATTCGTTCTTGGTTAACTAATAGCACGCGGAGAATTTTACCGCTATTAGCGGCCATAACTGCCATAACGTTAGCCTTATATGTACCGGGATTTATTTGGTTTATTGCTGCCGCTGTTATCTGGCGTTATAAATTTATTCAACGCTGCTTTAATCTTTGCTATATCTGGCAAAAAGTATGTTTATTAGGCCTGGGAATAATAATTATATTGCCGTTAATTTGGTCGGCTATTCGTTTACCATCGCTTTTATATAGCATTTTTGGCCTACCACGGCAGTTTAATTTAATTACAATGTGGCGAAATTTATACCATATTCCACTCGATCTATTTATTCGTAGCTCGCTCTCGCCCAGCCAGATAGTCCCGCATATCCCGATCCTAAATATTTTTGAAATTTGTATGTTTATACTGGGTATCTATAGTCTTTGGTACTTTCGAAAATCGGACAGGTTTAAATCCTTAAGCGGGCTTTGTGTGATGGCTATTTTACTGATTACCATTGGCGGTCCAGTTTCAATAAATTTACTTTTACCGATAATCTATATCGTCATAACGGTTGGTATTTTCTATATGCTGGAAAACTGGATGTATATTTTCCCGATTAATCCAATCGCCAGAACGATAGGTATTATTGTGTTGAGTTGCGCGGTGGGAATTAGTTGTTGGTATCATTTAGACAGTTACTATATTGCTTGGCAAAACGATCCAACTACCCAGATAGTTTTTAATCAATCAGTTAATAACATCTGATACAATAGAGTAGTAATCAAGGAGATGCAAAAATGAGCCGGTTGGATCAGGCAAAAATGCTCATGAAGGTTAAAAAAATTCAGAAAGAACTGCAGCACCAAACTATTACCGTTGAAAAGGGCGATGGTGCAGTAAGTGTCGAGTTTAATGGCGAGCAAAAACTTAAAAAAATTCATATTAATCCAGAAATGATTGATGTAAATGATATTTCTCAGCTTGAACGCTGGTTGGAAGACGCAATTAAAGAAGCCATTCAGCAAAGTCAAAAAATTGCAGCTGAAAAAATGCAACCTATGATGGGTGCTCTCGGGAATTTGGGGTTATAAGGGAAAGGTTAGCCTATGCAAGTATTGCCGTCAGCTTTAGTTGATGTGATTGATGCTTTTGGTAGTTTGCCCGGAGTGGGTCCGCGAACTGCCGAACGCTATGCTTATTATCTTGTCCGTCATGATCCTGAACAGGCTGCTCAATTAGCTCGAGCCGTAGATAAACTAAATACCAATATTAGTTATTGTAAAAAAACTTTTGCCTTAGTCTCGGCTGGACAAAAACTTTCTGATTTATACACTGATCCGAGACGCGACAAAACAGTAATTGCGGTCGTGGCCGAACCATTTGATATTGTCGCCCTGGAGCGAACAGCCCAATTCCATGGTACCTATCATGTGTTGGGAGGTTTGGTTTCACCGATCGATGGCATTGGGCCGGAGCAATTGCATATTACCGAACTCATTAAACGCATTGACGACGATAAGGTTAAAGAAATAATTTTAGCGACTAATGCGAGCGTTGAAGGTGAGTCAACCGCGTTGTATATTCAGCAGCAAGTTGGCAAACGGAAAGTTAAAATAACTCGCTTAGCGCGCGGTTTACCAATTGGTGTTGATTTGGAATATGCTGATCAGATAACTCTTGGCCGAGCTCTGGAAGGACGGACTATGCTATAAATAAAAAGAAAGCATACTATGGATGAAAAGTACTTTAATGATGCTGAAAAAATCCAAGAAATTATAAATAACGCTTCAAAAATTGTTATTTTACAAGCTGATATCCCGGACGGCGATAGCTTGGGTAGCGCCTTAGCGCTGGAATATATTTTAGGTGATCTAGGAAAGCAGCCGTTTCTGTGCTGTGGTGCGAACATCCCGAGTTATCTGCGTTATCTTGAAGGTTGGGATCGAGTCAGTCAGGAATTTCCAACAAATATTGATGCCAGTATAATCGTTGATACAGCAGCCAATAGTTTGCTTGATTCGTTGGATCGATCAGATCAACGCAGGTGGTTATCAACTAAGCCGTGCATTGTTATTGATCATCATAATGTTACGCCAAGCATTCCTTACGCCTCGATAGTTTTTAATCGGCCAGCGGTCGCCACCGGTGAAGTAATTTATCAAATTGCCAAACACTTTAACTGGCCATTAAATCATGCCGCCAGTGAAAATCTGTTAGCTTCGATACTATCAGATAGTTTGGGATTAACCAGTGAAGCGACTACCGCCCAATCAATTAGGATAGTTGCTGAAATTGTCGAGTCTGGTGTAAATATCGCCGAACTTGAAAATAAACGCCGACAATTAATGCTCAAAAAGCCAGAGATCTTAGCTTATAAAGGTGAATTATTACAGCGCGTAGAATATTTTGCCAACAATCGTTTAGCTGTAGTCACAATCCCGTGGGAAGAAATTCAAAAATATAGTTACGACTATAACCCGTCAATGTTAGTCCTAGACGATATGCGATTAGTTGAGGGAGTTGATGTGGCAATAGCCTATAAACTTTACAAAGACGGCAAAATTACAGCTAAGATTAAATGTAATTTTGGCAAAAGCATCGGTCTAAAATTGGCCGAACACTTTGGTGGCGGTGGACACCCTTATGCTAGTGGGTATAAAATTACAGATGGACGGAATTTCGAAGAAATTAAAAATGAAACGGTCGCTGTAGCCAGTGAGCTTCTCGATTCGCTAGAAGAATAATCAGCATGAAGTTATATAACACCTTAACTCGGAAAGTCGAAACCATCACCTTGTTACGTCCGCCAGAGGTAAGTATCTATACTTGCGGACCAACGGTCTATAACTATCCTCATGTCGGCAACTGGTTTACCTTTATCAGGTATGATTTATTGATACGCACCCTAAAAGCTGAAAAATTACGACCGCACTGGGTGTTAAACATTACTGATGTCGGTCATTTAGTTAGCGACGCTGACAGCGGTGAAGATAAGCTTGAAAAAGGCGCCCGTCTGGAAGGCAAAACAGCATGGGAAATCGCTGTATTCTATACAATTTATTTTATTCATGGGTTAAAACGGTTAAATTTTACCCAGCCGGAAGTTATGCCAAAAGCGACCGAACACATTCCCGAACAAACCGATATAATTAGACAACTCGAAGCCAAAGGCATCACCTATAAAATTGATGACGGTATCTATTTTGATACCTCAAAATTCCCACAATACGCTGATTTTGCTCAGTTAGATCTTGATGAGCAACAAACAGCTGTGCGAATTGAAGAAAACCCCCAAAAAAAACATCCAACTGATTTTGCCTTGTGGAAATTTTCACCGACTTTCGCCAAACGCGACATGGAATGGAACAGTCCTTGGGGAAAAGGTTTCCCGGGTTGGCATATTGAGTGCTCGGCCATGGTGTTGCGTTATCTAGGCGAAACAATTGATATCCATGCTGGCGGCATCGATCATATTCCGGTGCATCATACTAATGAAATCGCCCAGTCGCAATCAGTTACTGGTAAACCATTGGCTAATTATTGGATGCATACCAATCATATCTTGATTAACGATAATAAAATCGCTAAAAGTTCTGGCAACGCCATTACTTTAGAAGATGTTGAGTGGCAATTAAACAATAGTCCTGTTTCGCTTCAAGCTTTTCGACTAATGGTTTTACAATCGCACTATCGAACACAATCACAATTTGACTGGGAGACGTTAAAAAAAGCTTTATACCGTCTGTATGATCTTTATACTCTTGGACAACTTCAGCATCAGCTCAACCTGATAACTAAACAGCCCAACGCCTTAACCGCCGAGCAGATTAAAGTTTTACAAACATCATTATTATCAGTAATGTCAGACGATTTAAACACCCCGTTGTTTGTCAGTTTGCTCAGCCGTTTTTTGGTAGACTTGAAAAACCGAACCCTGGCCGATCAAGCGGCACTTGATGCACTAAAACAGTTGCTGGTTTTTGTAGATGACATCAGCGGGCTTGATATCTCCAAGCAAAAAGATATCAGTATTACTGAGAAAGAAATGTTAAACCAGCAAAATCGTTTTTGGGCTTATGCCCAATCAACCAGCAAAGATTTTACAGCTTCAGATAAGCTACGCACAGACCTACTAAATAATCATCATATTTCAGTTAACAACTATTCGGACCGCGAACCATTATGGTACCGTGTTTATACCTAGTCTAAAACGTCGGGTTCCTTAGTGGGATCATCGACAACTAATTTATCGTGGTTATGTAGGTAGTCAACAACTATTACTCTTAAACAACCCATTGCCGGGATGGCTACCAATCCACCAATTAAGCCGCCAAAAACTACCCCGATAACAACCGCCATAAACACTAGTAGTGGCGAAAGATTGGTTGTATTGGCTTGAATTTTAGGCTGAATCACGTAGTTCTCAATTTGCATGTAAAGCACGAAGTAAGCAAAAATTATCAAAGCTGCCCAAAGCGAGTGGAATAACGCCACAATCGTTACAATGACCAAGCCAATCATATGGCCAATCAGCGGGATCAACGATGTTAAGAAAATGACGACAATTAGGGCGACTGGGTTGCTAATATGCAGAATAAATAAAACCGGAGCGATTAATATGGCAGTAATTGCGGCTAGCACTACTTGTCCGTTAACATAACCCCGAATAACTTTATACATATCATTAGCTAACTTTTTACCATGCTCTCGTTGCTCGGCCGGGATTAACTTATATGTTTTATGTACCCAATAAGGTCCCTCAACTAGCATCAAAAATGTTAATACAATAATAGATGAAATGGTAAAAAAGCTGGAGGCCACCGAACCGATAGTCGACAAGACCGTGCCGGTGATATTGTGCAAATGGCTGCTTAACTGATTTGAAAAACTATTTATTGATGACTGCAGATGATAATGGTTAATGAATTTACCTAAATTAGTTTGCTTATTACGGGCATCCTGAACAATATGCGGTAGATCTTTGATAAAAGCCGTTGTATGCCTAGCCAGATTAGGGATTACATCTGCGCAAAAGGCACCCAAAATTATTACAACAATGATAAATGAAATAGTAGTCGCTAAAGTTCGACTGCCTTTTCGTTTACCAGGAAAATGCTCAGCCAGCCAGTGGACTGGACTGTTTAGGGCTAACGTCAAAAAGAAAGCTGTGAAAATAATAAATATGGCATGCGATATCTTACGTAGAAAAACAAAAATAATAAAAGCCAGAACAACAAAAATAATGACTCTAATAATTGTCCGATTGGTAATGGTAACTTTAACTTCTTTATCGGATTTTTTATGTAGAAAATCGAACATAAGTGTATTATGGCATATTATTTGCTAGATATGTACTAATTTTAGCTCAAGAATCATTAGCTATTTATTAGTTATAGATAATTAAGCTGTTTAAGTGCTAGTTATTTCTAATAATTTTTTTCGCAGATTTGGTGGAATTAGTTTACCAATTTTACTAGCCGGAGAACCAAATGGTAGGTCAAGATCAAATTTAGTAGTTAGCTTATGATATTCCGTAAATATAACTTTAAGATGTTGTTCAACATAATTTTCATTAAAAAATGTCCGGCCACTAAAAGAAATATGCCAAACAGGTAAATTTACCCTAACTTGGCAATTATCTATAGAAAGCATCGTATTGATAGTTTGGACGTGAGTCCGCATGTCATTTGCTACCCAGAGTTTATAATCGACATTAGAAGGTTCATAAAATGGGTCACCGCGAAAAGTAAAACTGTGCGTGGACTGCTTTATAGTTTCATTTTTGATATTAGGTAGGATTGTTTGCACCCAAATAAATCGGAATAATGCATTTGGAATCCTAAAACTCAACACGGTTGCTGCAAATTTATACCAATAAAGTTTAGGTTTACTTATTATAATGTCATCTTTATGAGAAAAGGCGTTTATCCCAATACACAAATCTATCTTTTTTGCTATTGCTGGATATTTCTGAAGCATTCTTGTGGTAATTAAAAAGCCAAAACCAATAGCCACAATTGTAACTCGCTGTTGTTTATATCGTAGTTTGAAAAATGCTGCTAAGTAATCAGCTAAATTATCAATATTCGGAGTTTCATAAATTTTATATAAATTTTCCATACCACCATAACCCGGAAAATCCGGGACAGTAACAGCGCCGTATTTGCTAAAAGCACGAGCCAATTCCCAACATCTTTCAATACTTGTGTGATGGCCATAAACCAGTAAAATTTCTTTTTTTAGCTGACTCGGTTTTATATACCGCAGCATTCTCCCTTGTAACTTGTTCATATTTACAGAGATTATGAATTCTGATGGTTCTTCGATGCGAGAATTTCTCATAAGGTATAAGAAACTGTACGCCAAAAAATATTTATAGACAAGAGAAGTTAATAAAATTGTTATTAAATATGATTCTGATTAATTTAATGGGATGAATAAGAGCACAATATACTATAATTAATTGGATTGATCACCGATACTTGTATTGATTGATCGCTTCGGGGATATTGGGGCGTAGCCAAGTGGTAAGGCAACGGGTTTTGGTCCCGTCATCCGGGGGTTCGAATCCCTCCGCCCCAGCCAAATATAATGAGTTATATGGTGGGGTAAGCCAATAAAATAGTCCGAACCACATCAAGAATGGCCAGCCAGAACAGTTATATTTAAATCTCAACTTTTAGTTTTACGCCAGTTTCTTGAGCAATTTGTAATATTGCATCTCGTAATTTATCCATCTGGTGAGACATAAACTTCATCTCATTATGATAATCGCGTACTTGGGCGCTAAGCTCAGCAATAGCCCCGCGAATATCTGCTCGATCATGAGCTGCTTCATCAAATTTTTTATCAATAATATCAAATCGCTTTTCGACATAATTAAATAGTCTCGTTATCTGATCATCGCTCATAGTGTCCATTATTATATATCTCCAGCTTGTTCATTGCTAGGTTCGAATCCCTCCGCCCCAGCCAGAAATGTGAATTATTTTACTGGTTTTTTGAGCTGAGGAAATATATATTTCAGAGAACTTGTATGTATAATTTTGATACTACTAAATTCTTTTAGTATCAATAAATCTTTGTCAGCAGTAATTATAAGGTCAGCTTTCGCCTCAAGCGCACACTCCAATATCTTATTATCGCCAGGGTCTCGTTCTATTACATTCAATTTTATTTGAGGACGTACTACAGTAATAACTTGTTCTAATTGAGTTATCCAGTGAACTACATCTGTTCTTTCAAAATTAAATCTATTTTCTAGTTTGCCCTGAAGCTCAGCGAGAATTTCGGGTGACGTATAATATTCAGCTAGAAAATTTGCAGCTGAATCCTCAACTAAGTTATACAATATACTCTGTGGGTTAAGAGCTGCCGCGATATAAATATTAGTATCCAATACAACTCGAAGAGGTTTCATTCCAAATATTTTTCTACATCTTCTACGGAACTAAGATTCAGTTCGTCTAGTTTAATGCGTACCTGTGTGGACATGTTGCTCCAAGTCCTTTCCCAAGAAGCACGTTGAAGTAATCTACGTACTACCACACTCTTAGATACTCCGTCTTCTTTAGAGAATCGCTCTATTTCTTTCTTCAACTTTTCATCCAATGAAATACTTAGTGTTGTCATATATAAAGTATAACAATTAATTTAACAATATTCAACAATAATATTGTTAAAGATTGGATCCTTCATCCCCAGCCAAAGTACTTATGCTTGTAAATATAATTATTATTTTGGCAACACTAAACTTCTACGAATTCTCTGTAATTATCAGTTAGCATTACGATTGCTCCAATCCAACCTCTGTCGCGACGATATCGTTGGTTAATGTGATCGTCATAAAAGTATTGATTAACATTCGCACGGTAAACTAATAAACCGCTTTGTCGGATAGTTATTGAACCTAAATATGAATCAACCGTTAATAGATTCCACCATTCAGTTATTTCAGAGCTGATTTGTGTTTCCGGATCTTCAAAATCTGCTTTGTACAATGCATTGGGGCCAATAATCCTATCTATTAATCCACCTTGAATATGTTCAAAACCATTAATGGTTCCTACCCGATGATAATAATCTCCAGTTATAATACTGAGCTCATTTACAGACATATTTATCCTCACATTTCAATTACATTATATAGCAACACAGTTCTAAGCTCATTTATTATTTACGTTGAGAAGTTTACAAATTTCCTGAATTTCAGCTTTTTTGTCTTTTACGTTATCAAGTTCTTCAAAAGTTTGGAATATGTACCACTTGCCCAGCCAGCATATGTTTAGTCTTGGTCAGTAGATTCTTAGTATTAAATATTACCCAATTTTTAACAGCTTATCTTCTTCGAATAATATTTAAAATAGTCTATTATAGATATTCTGCTTTACTGAATTATTTCAAAGAAACCAAGATAAGGTATCAGATATTAAGCGTCTGCTCATATATTTAGTTAACTGATTTTTTAATATAGAATTTAATTGGGATGAGTAAAAAAACAATAAGCTTATTTTTTGGCGTTAGTTTGTTAATAGTTATAGCTTCAGCTATTTTGATATTTGTTGAGGTAAAACATCAGAATGCAAATAAGGTAGTTAAAGTAAATAATAAAACAGTTATTATTCCTAAAGAATCCCTAACCTCATCAATGACCTTAGTCGGTGAAGTATTCTGGGGGAGAGCAATACAAACCAAATCCCTAGAATCACCACTTAAATACGCATTCCCTTTTAGTGGACTTTCTAAGCCGCTTCATGACTCTATAGATAACTGGGTTGGCGATATGGAATGTCCGGTTACATACGAGGATGTCCCTTATGAGATACAAGTAGACGATTTAAGATTAAATTGCCGGCCTGAGTTTTTAAGTGAAGCTGCTAAATGGTTCAATGTTTTAAGCTTAGCAAATAATCATTCTCTAGATAATGGTCAATCAGGCCTTGATGAAACAAGAGCTAATTTACAAAAAGCCGGAATTCAGTATTTTGGAGATTATAACGTTTCCAATATTGGTAACATCTGTGAAGTCGTTGGTATGAATGCTGAGTTGTCTACCGGAAATAACCTGGTTAAAAAAGTTGTTATACCGGTTGCAATGTGCGGCTATATGTTGGTTGTCGATCAAGAACCAACCACGGCTGAACTCGCAGTTATGAGTCAGTATGCAAAAGTTATGCCGGTTATTGCTATGCCGCACATGGGAGTTGAATATAGGCCAACGGCTGAACCGGAAAAAGTTCAGGCCTACCGGTCTATGATAGATAATGGCGCAGATGTCGTTATAGGTGCCCATCCTCATGTTATCCAAAACAGTGAAAATTATAAGGGTAGGTTAATCCAATATTCAGTAGGCAATTTTTTGTTCGACCAACAGAGTTTAGGATTAAATAATATAGTATCTTTGGGGGTGGAATTAAAATTGACTATAAATGATCCCGCTGCAATTGCCGCTTACACAAAAATTGGTCCGCAATGTATAACCTATAAAAATAACTGTTTAGCAGAATTGCAAGGTTTAATAAACAAACGGCCGATAATTAATGTTCAATATGCCGCGCAATGCTTTACAGAGCCGAATTATTATCCAGTGGTAGCTGATAATAATATCTGTAACTTAATTAAATCTCAAGCAAACTGGGATTCTGCGGTTAGTCAATTGAGCAGCACTTGGTAAAGATACAATAAAATTATCGTTTGGGTTATCAAGAATCTTTCGGACATCAAAGGGTTCTAAACCATAGAGCTCAGCCAACATAGATTAGTAATTAAATCAAATATTTAGTCACATTAGCAATTAATATTCTAGATCCAAGCACCCAGCCAAATAATTATGTCATGAATCGCTATAATGTAGCATATATTTCTTATTTAGAGAAAACGCTATACTACAAATATGCTTAAATGTGATGGTTCATCGGAGGGAAAAAATTTTTGCCCAGAATATATCGCTAATACTGTTGCCGATATTGATTTTACCTATTTATATAAATCGGGAGTTAAGGCATTGCTCATTGACCTAGACGGGACAGTGGTAAATAGAAGCAAATATAAAGTACCCAAATCTATTACAAAAGCGCTGGAAATGCAGCCTTTGGAAGTGTATATCGCCACAAATAGACCTGAAAGTCGCGATTTAAAGAACTTAAAAAAACTCCTCCATGCCAGAGGTGTTGTTTACCCCCGCGGGATATGGGGGAAACCGTCAAAACGATATTTCCTTAGAGCATTATCAATACTAAATCTGCGGCCCGATCAAGTTGCCATGATTGGCGATCGCTACATCCAGGATGTCTATGGCTCTAAAAAAGCAGGTCTTCACAGCATACTTGTTCGTAAGCTCGATCGACCAGTTAATTGAATAGACGGATTACTCTCCAATGCGGAGAGACGCCGTACCGAACGGCTTGTTAAAGAATACCAACCCATTTCCTATATTGGATGACACCTCTTCATAGTCAATTTCGCTCTGCAAGCCCGTATATCACAACTTTTGAATCATAAAACACCTTAATTATTCAACGAACAATTACAAATCCCCTATACTGGGACGTAGATACGAAGCGCTTTTGGCATAATCCGAACGGTGACGGGGTTATCATAAACTTCATATTCACCATCTACTCCTAACTCCAGTGAATCAGTTGAATTTTTTATTCTAAAGCTATGTGTTTCCCATTGCTGAAAAGCATCTTGATTACTTAAAATATGCAATTTATCTATAATCAGTGGATTAAGAATTTTTTTCACTACATCATTGTTGATTTTTGTAACAGCAGTGACTTGCAAAACACCACCATCGAGCTGTTCGCGGTGACCCAACTCAAAGATATTGACTGTGTTATAGCAATTAACGCCAACTAAAACTTGCAATGCCTCTTTAAATTTCGTCTGACCATATCGAAATTGTAGGTCATAGAGCTTCTTTTTACCATTAACAATTGATCGGAGCACCTTTCGACTTACATCAAATTTGTCTTCACGATATTCTGGATGGCTCACAATGTCTGCATACAGGCCAATCGATGTATTATTCAAGAAAATCCTGCCGTTAATATTCCCCACATCAATGCGGCGTTCCTTACCAGAGAACCCCGCTAAACCGTCACCAATTCTATTAATGTTAAGACCTAGATCTCGAGCAAAATGACACCTTGTGCCTCCAGGAAGGACTACAATAGGCAAATTATACTCGATCGCAACCTTAGCAACTGCACCGATACTCCCATCTCCACTAGATATACCTAGTGCGTCTGCGCCAGATGCAACTGCCTGTCTAGCAACGATTTCGATGTCATCCTCTCCCTTGATAATAATTGGCTGAATTTTTTGCCTCTGCGCAAGTTGTGCAATATGAGCATTTATTGCGCGGCCATTACCTGATTTAGGGTTAATGATAAGAACGGGGTATTTAAAACGAGCTGCCTTTCCAGAAGAATTGTCTAGTTGTCGTTGTTTTTGCTTGTATATATTCCGTAACGGCTTTATCGAGTCCACAATAGTAATCTCTTAAATTGATGATCGCGTTCAACTATTTCCATTTCGTACTTATCAATCCGAGACATAAAACCACCACTGGCATTGATTAAATAATCATATCACTTGCCTAATTTTGATATCTTATTTTTAACTTCAGTAAATTCAACTAAAACTTTACCCATAAAATCTTTTAATGCAATTATTACTTCGTCGACATCATCTCTTGTCGAATTATAACTCACAATATTATTCTAAGCATTTATTAAGTATAGATTCGCTTGCCACTTCTTTAATGTTATTAATATTGATTACTGATAACGCTTCTTTTCATTAATATAATAATCAAAAGTTTGGTCAAGAAACCTTATCTCTAGCCATAAGTTGTTTCAGCTATATTAGTTTAAGCACAAATATCTTAGGTTGAATAATTGAGCATTTTTAGACTTTTTCAGTTTGTTTAGGAGATTTTGGTATTCCCATGAATCTTGCAACTGAATAAATGAGTAGAACACTAAAGAAAAGCTGGAAAAAAAGAGTACCTTCACTAAGATAATATATTATATGGAATTGGGATAACATTGCAAAAACACCAGCTATAAATTGGGCAAAAAGTAAAAACCAAACTAATTTATCTCTATAACATCGTATTGTAAGCCAAATTGCAAAAAACAATTCGTAAATAAATAAAATTGAACTGTTAACTATATGACTCCAGTTAAAGAAAGAATTTAGAGTATCTGGTGTCAATAACACCCCCAGTAAAAGTATTGTTAAAATATTAATTAGTATCGACATTCTCTTAAACTCAGGTTTATTTTTGGGTAAAGCATTTGCAGCACGTAGTAGAAAGTAAACACACAAGAAAAACCCCACCCCATAAGGAACTGCTGTTGACCAGTGTTCTCCGTAAAAACTAAGGCCACGATTATGCTTAAATCCCTGGGTTGTCATAAAAGCTGCTATGGTTAAGAAAAGGAAAAAGCTAAGCTGAGCATATACAATATTTGCTAGTACTGGGTTTTTAAAAATAGCTGCTACTTTATCTCTCATATTTAAGCATTATAGTCCCAATTAAAACTATATAGATCAGACCGTTAGAGTACGTTTCCAGTCACCCCTGGCAAAGTCACTAATTAAATTCTATTACTGAATATAATAGCCAGCTAAGAAACAGTTATGTTTATTGGAACTAAATTTCTACTTTAAGTATTATTGACATACATAACCTCGAGTGGGTCCAATGTGGCCAATAGCTATAGCAATGTACCGTAAGCAACTCTGCAGCATATAAATGGTAACTGGGCAATAAATGGATATGGCTGTGTAACTAATCCATCTCAAAGTTATCCTTGTCAAAATTCAAAAAATTTAAATACTCCAAAAATCACTCATTAGAACTAGTCAGTTTGTTATTGCTTATGATAAAAAAGAGTTAATACAGGGATAAATTAGTTTAGTTAGGGAGGGTGTGGATGAGTGGGGTTGGTGTCCGCATGAGCGAACTCTTTGGAGCCAACCCCTTGACTCACTTCAATTTTAATCTGAATTTCACGCCACAAAATGGCGTGAATAATACTCAGCTCACTTCGGAAGTGGCGTCTTTTTCTGACGTACCATCGCTCGTTTCGGCGTTTTCTTCGGCACTCGCCAGAGTGTCTTCGTTGGCTACCTCGAGCTCCTCCGCCTCAGCGGCAGTCTCAGCGTCAGCCGAATCGCTATCGCTGGTCACGCTTTCGTCGTCGGTAAATTCTTCGCTGCTTTCGCTGGACACTACTGTTTCGTCGACTTTAACTTCGACATCTTCACCAACGTATGTCTCAGTGACAACGACTTCCTCGCCCAAGTCCACTAATTCAGCGTCAGTTCCGTTAGAGCTTTCGCTTAGGTCGACTTCTTCTGCTTCGGCATCAGCGCTCTCGTCTACTACGACTTTTTCAGGGGCAACTTCAGCAGTCGCTCCCTCAACTTCTTCCTCTGAGGGCATAATAACCATCCTTTCGGTATAATTTTATGATCAAGAGGAATCTCCTCTAGATCGCACAGTTGCTTTATCTCAAGCAGCTCTGAGATCCAGAGGATTATTAACTTATCCCTATTAATGTGCGCCATCTCATAATGGTGATAGAGATATATAATAAAGCAAACTAAATTCGAAGCAAAAGGATTTTAGCGAAATCCATAGAATATTATTAGACACTCAACAACCATGGAGATGTATCTATTGCACCTTAATATAATTACCAGAGAGTCTAATTCGAATTCCATTGCCCTAGCCATAAGCATTTAGACCTCAGTCCGATGAGGTTTTTTTATATATTGTATTAAATATACTTATAGCTAAATTAATTACCGAAACAAAAAAATACTAAATAGTATTGTTAATAGTTCAGGCGTTAGACTCCAATTCGAAATGCACCATTGGCCTTTAGGACTTGGGCTGGTGTTTTGTAGCCCAGTCGTTTCCTTGGTCTAGTATTTATCTCATGGACAGCAGCGTCAAGCTGAGTTTGGGTGAGATT
>Ga0326728_10007213_pt1 | contig 28924 bp, 26 predicted proteins | sample MB3enrmetagenome_FD_207602 | JGI IMG/M metagenome (GOLD analysis project Ga0326728, IMG submission 207602) | Lab enriched peat soil microbial communities from McLean, Ithaca, NY, United States - MB31MN | ecosystem: Environmental > Terrestrial > Soil > Wetlands > Peat | place: USA: New York... | reverse complement strand
CCGGCATCGGCGCGCTCACGGTCGCGCTCGCCGACGCGGGACACGACGTGACCGTCGTCGCGCCGCTAGAAGACCACAGCGGATCGGGCGCCGCGACCGGGCTCCAGCTGCAACGCTCCGTCGGCACGCTCCGATTCGAGGCCGTCGAACTTCCGGCCGTGCCCGGTGTGCCCGCCATCGGCGTCGCCGCGCTGCCGTCGGTCTGCGTCTCGCTCGCCCTCGCGGGCACGTTCGGGGCCCCCGCGGACCTCGTCGTGTCGGGCATCAACCGGGGCCGGAACACGGGCCGGTTCGTCCTGCACTCCGGAACGGTCGGCGCTGCGCTCACCGCGGCCCAACTCGGGCGGTCGGCCATCGCGGTCGGGCTACAGGCGAAGGGCGCCGCCCCCGTGCACTACGCGACCGCGGCCGCGCTGACGGTGGCGCTCGTCGATCCTCTCGTCGCGATGCGCGCCGGCACGGTGCTCAACTGCAACGTCCCCGACGTCGCCCTCGACCGGCTGCGCGGTGTCCGGCGCGCCGAGCTGAGCGGGGCCGAGGTCCTCCACGTCGTGAGCGTCGGCTCCGACCAGGTCCGTGTCACGTTCGGGTTCGCGGGCCGGCCGACGGACCCCCACGACGACTGGGCGCTCGGCGCCGAGGGCTTCGCGACGGTGACCGCGCTCACCTATCCGGCGGCGGACCCCGACCCGGCGGTCCAGTCCGCCGTCGAGGGGGCCTCGGCGGTGCTCGACGCCCGCTTCGCCCACCCGCGCTCGCTCCCGGCGGACCCCGCGCCGGGCGCCCCCCGGAACGCTTGATCGCTGCCTCAGAACCCGCCACACCCCTTGTGAACTGGTAAGAGATTGCGATTCACCGACAACTGGGCGACAGGCGGGTAAACTACATTTGAATAATTTTCCGGTCGGTCTTATGGCACGCGAGTCCCCGGATGACCGGCGGCCGGTGAGGGCACCGAAGAGCCCCGCCTGGCCGTTGACCGTTGTGCCGCCCGGCCAGGAACCGTCCATTTGGACAGTAAGGAGCAGCCACAGCAATCAGCCAAGGGCGTATTCCGTCTGCACCTCGCCTGGGCGCCCTGCGCGTCCTGACCTGTTTGCCCTGCCGGCACCGGGCCGCGAGACGGATGCAAAAAGACGGTTCGCCCGCATCTCGACCCACCTGGACCACGTGGAACATCCCCTAATCCAAGGAGGCCTTCGATGCGACGGCACTCTTCGCTCGCGGTCACATCCGCCATTGTCCTCATCGGTGGCGCAGGCGTGCTCGGCGACGGCGCTCTCAGTTTGCGTGCCTCGGCGATCACCAACCATCCGCAATCGGTCCGCTCCACCCCACATGCACTCCGCAAGGCCAAGGTTCGGAAGGCGGCAATCCGACCCTCCGGCCTGCTGCGCCCCAGTCTCGCCCGGAACCGGCCGTTCGCCGATCTGCTCGTCGCGGATCCCGCCGTGCTCGGCAGGACGGACGTCGTGCGCCGGCACTTCGTGCGCTCCCGGGCCGTGGCGACCCCGGCGCAGTGGCTGGCGCTGCGCAACTGCGAGTCGGGCGACGACTACGGCGACGACACCGGCAACGGCTACTACGGGGCCTACCAGTTCGCCCTCGGCACATGGTGGTCGCTCGGCTACAGCGGGCTCCCGAACGAGGCCCCGGCCGCGGTCCAGGACCGTGCCGCGATCCGCCTGCAGCACGTCTCCGGGTGGTCGGCGTGGCCGGTCTGCTCGGCCGAGGTCGGCCTGTAGGAGCCAAAGCGGCCCTTCCAGGGCGGGCAGTCGGTACTGTTCAGGGAACAGCCCTGGCCGTCGCGGGCTCGAACCGGAGGGGGTGCGCCGTGGCGCTCGTCGATCCGCAGTCCAGCGACGGCGTCGCCCTGACCTTCGACGACGTCCTGCTCGTCCCCCAGGAATCCGACGTCCTGCCCCACGAGGTCGACACGACGGCGCGCCTGTGCGCGGGGCTCGAGCTCAACATCCCGCTCGTCTCGGCGGCGATGGACTCCGTCACGGAGGCCCGCCTGGCGATCGCGCTGGCGCGCCTCGGCGGTCTGGGGGTGATCCACCGCAACATGGCCGGTGAGCGCCAGGCCGAGGAGGTCGACCGCGTCAAGCGCTCCGAGGCGGGCATGGTGCTCAACCCGATCAAGATCGGTCCGGACCGCCCGGTCTCCGAGGCCCTCGAGCTGATGAGCCGCTTCCACATCTCGGGGATCCCCGTCGTCGATCCCGACGACCACCTGCTCGGGATCGTGACGAACCGCGACCTGCGTTTCCATGAGGACCCGACGGTCCTCGTCGCGCTGGTGATGACCTCGGCAGGCCTCGTCACGGCGCCAGTCGGGACCGACCTCGCGGGGGCGCGCCGCATCCTCGGCGCGGCCAAGGTCGAGAAGCTCCCGATCGTCGACGCCGAGAACCGCCTGCGCGGGCTCATCACGGTGAAGGACATCACGAAGCAGGCGGCCTTCCCCCAGGCCTGCAAGGACGCCGACGGGCGGCTGCGAGTCGCCGCGGCGATCGGCGTCGGCGCCGAGGGCCTCGCCCGGGCCAAGATGCTTATCGACGCCGAGGTCGACGTCATCTGCGTCGACACCGCCCACGGCCACGCCCGCCGGGTGATCGAGACGGTCGCCGAGCTGCGGAGCAACTGGCCCGGGGGCGTGATCATCGCCGGCAACGTCGGAACCGCCGCGGCGACGAAGGCGCTCGCCGAAGCCGGCGCCGACGTCGTGAAGGTCGGACTCGGGCCCGGGGCGATCTGCACGACGCGGGTCGTGACCGGGGTCGGCATCCCTCAATGGACGGCGATCCACGAGTGCGCCACCGAGGCGGGCCAGCACGGTGTCGGGGTCCTCGCCGACGGGGGTGTGCGCTTCTCGGGCGACATCGCCAAGGCCATCGGAGCCGGGGCGCACGCCGTGATGATCGGCGGGCTGTTCGCCGGCGTCGAGGAGAGCCCCGGCGAGACGACGATGATCGGGAACCGGCCGATGAAGCGCTACCGGGGAATGGGAAGCCTCTCGGCGATGGCAACGCGCTCGTACTCGAAGGACCGCTACTCCCAGGAGACGGTCGTCGACCCGGACAAGATCGTTCCCGAGGGCGTCGAGGGCTACGTGCCGTTCCGGGGCCCGCTCGCCGGGGTTGTCCACCAGCTCATCGGGGGTCTGCGCCAGGCGATGGGCTACTGCGGGACGCGCACGATCACCGAGCTGCGTTCGAAGGCCCGCTTCATCCGCGTCAGCCCCGAGGCCCACCGCGAAAGCCACCCCCACGATCTGTCCGGCGTACGCGACGCTCCGAACTACCTCGCGAGCGACGCCTAACCGGGGATCGGACCGGCTAGAGCCGGAGCGGCCGGATCGGCGCGACGAGGTTGGCGGGATCGCTCCAGTCGACCCCGGGAACGTCGACGAAGAGTTCGATCTCGTTCCCGTCGGGATCGCGGATGTACACGCTGTGGGTGACGGTGTGGTCGGAGGCCCCGGTGACCTCGGTCCCGGCCGCCTCAACCCTGGCGAGAGCGGCTCGCAGCTCGTCGTCGGAGTCCCCGACTCTCAGCCCGAAGTGGTAGAGCCCCGCATGTCGTCCGGTGAGAGGACCGGGGGCGTCCGGACCGACCTCGATGAGCAAAAGCTCGTGATGGGTGTGGCCACCGGTGAAGACGGCGACCGGGAACGAAGGCGGCGCGTCGGCGTCACCACCCGGACCGAGGACCTGGTGCCAGCCGAGCACGTCGCGATAGAACGCGGCAGACCGCTCGAGGTCGTGCACATAGAGAACGAGATGCCCGAGTTCCTTGACCGCCATCGAACCTCCCCCTGATCGCCGCAGCCGAGGCTAACGGTGCCGCTCAATCCCTCAGCGCTGCGAGTCCACTCCAGAAACCGTGGCCCGGCAAACGCCGAGGAGCGCGGCGAACTGCCCGTCAGGAACGCAGTGACGAACGCGCGATGGCCTTCTTCGGGGCTTTCGGCAACTTGAAGCTGTTCCAGCCGCCGAATGTCACGGTGCCTCCCCCACTGCCCTGTTTGGAATCGACGATCGGGTACGGCGTGCCCGAGGCGGCGATCCAGAGCACCTCTCCGTCCGAGCCCTTGACGCCCACGGCGGCGTGCCCGTCGATCTTCTTGTGCCCGACGATCGACCAACCGGTGGTCGCTTTCAGGCTGGCCGCGAGCGGCGCGATCTCAAAACTGGTGCCGAAACCGTTGGAACCCGAATTCGGGAAACTGATCCAGTCCGGGGCGATGCTCTTGGCGAGGGTGGCCGGCAGAGACCCTTCTTTCTGCCAGTACGCCGCCGACGCCTGCATGTAGTCCGTGCCATCAACGATCGTGACATGCACGAGTTGACCGCCGGTCGTGATGCTGCCATCCACATCGCCGTTCGAGAAGAGCTCGAAATCCACGGCCGTGGACCCGCCGGACGTCGCCATCGTCCCGGACATCCGCAATGATCTCGCCGAAGCGAGCGCCTTGGCGGCAGCCTGCACCAGCTGTTTCGCCGACCGAGCGCGAGATGTCACAGCACCGACACTCGCCGCCGAGGCCGTGAGTGCTCCCAGGACCAGCAGAAGAGCCGACAACCGGCGAATCATCCGTTCCCCCGTTTCTGTAGTGGCACCACCGCAACGTGGACCAATCGGAACGCTATGCGACCGCGACTTCGTCTGCTCGTGAAGCGACCGAGCATCGTACCTCCGCCAACGCGGGGGCCCAGTCGATCGAGAGGATCTCGTCGGGAAACCGACATCTCCGATCTCCGGCCGACGATCGCCTCCGTGGGCGAAGGGCGGGCGTCGATGGTCCGAGTGCTCGCCACGTGTCGGACGCGCCGGTGGCCGGCGAGGATCCCCCTCAGGTCGGCTCGTGCGGAGCAGAATCGTCCCAACAAGGGCATCCCGGTGACGGGAGTTGCCCGAGAAATTGGCGACGGCTAGGTGCCCATCCCCGTCAACGGGCGTGTGACGCCGACCAGAACCGAAGGAAAGGGACCACCATGTCGGTTTTTCACGCCATCGGTAACTGGCTGTACTGGTTCTTTGGTATCGGCGGCGGCGGTCCCCACTATGGCTTCTGGTCGGGCGCGGGCTCCGACATCGGAGAAATCACGCTCGTTGGCGCGCTCATCGTCGCCCTGAGACATGTCAACTGCCACGACCAGGGCTGTTGGCGGATCGGCCTGCACAAGGTGGAAGGCACACCCTACAAGGCCTGCCACAAGCACCACCCCGTCTTGGCGAAGCAGCCGCGAATCACCGCGGAGATCATGGCGAAGGCACACGAGGAGTATCAGGCTCAACGTCGCGCGGATTCGGACAGGATCCACGAAATCCACCAGCACATCACGGCGTCGGCGAGCGACGCAGGAAGCTCTTCGCCAGCGAGTCAATGAGACACACCGCAACCCAGTCGATCGGGTGAACCGTTCGTAGCTGGCACACGATCCGAAACCGGCCCCGACAGAATGCTTAACGCCCGCGACGACGGCAGCCCCCTCTCTCCTTAGGCGCTTGCCCGCAGACTTACGGCACAGGACGAAGTGACCGATGTGCAAGCTGGGCATGCCGGCGGGAGAATGCCGGTGCACTCGGCCAGACAGTGGCGGTGGAGTTCCTTGCTGACCGCGTTCGTTGGCGTTGGGCTCGGCTTGTCGGCGGGGGGCGGATCGGCGTCCCCCGGCGTCGCGAGATCCGGGTCGAGGCCGACGCCGACCGCCGTGTCGGCCGGGTCAACGGGGGCTTCCTCGCCTTCTGAGGGCGTCACCTCGAAGATGCCGGGGTTCACCCAGCGCATGCGCGCCCGCGGAGAGCCCCGCTTCCCCGACCCCGGCTCCACGGGCGGGTTCACAATCCCGAACTCGGTCGATGAGAGTTGCTCGACCTTCCAGGTCGCCGAGCGTGCATGCAAGGACGTGCTGCCCGCCGGCCCGCCCGGCGTCGGTGGGGGCTGACTCGGGGAAAAGGCCGCCGAGCGAGCCAGCTGAGGTCGAATCGCGGCCCGGACTCAGCCGACCGCGGCCGCCACCGCATCGGCGACGAGCAGCTCGTGGAAGCGGTGGTCGCCGACGAGCTCGGGATGGAACGCGGTGACGGTCACACGCCCCTCGCGGCAGGCGACGGGATGCACGCCGTCGCCGGACATCGAGATGCTCGCCAGAACCGCGACCCCCGGCCCGACCGCTTCGACGACGGGGGCGCGGATGAACACGGCGTGCATGGGCCCACCGGTGACGCCGTCAAGCTCGAGGTCCTCCTCGAACGAGGCCACTTGGCGGCCGAACGCGTTCCGGCGCACCGCGAGGTCGATGGCGCCGAAGCTCCACTGGTCGGGCCGGCCGTCGAGCACCGTGGCGGCGAGCAGGATCATTCCGGCGCAGGTGCCGAGGACGGGCATCCCCGCCGCGAGCCGCGCGGCGATCGGCGACCGCAGGCCGGCCGCCTCGATGAGCAGCTGGAGCGTCGTCGACTCCCCGCCCGGGAGCACGAGCGCGCCGATGCGGGCGAGATCGGCGGGCAGCCGCACCTCGACGACCTCGACGCCGAGGGCGCACAAAGCGCCGGCGTGCTCGGAGACGTCGCCCTGGAGCGCGAGCACCCCGATCGCCGGGGCGTGGGCGACGGCGCGGCCCCGGGCCGCGGCGGTCGGTTCCCTCGCCATCTCACCAGCCGCGATCGGCAAGCCTCGTCTCGAGGGTCGCGATCTCGGCGCCCTTCATCGGCGTGCCAAGGCCGCGCGACACCTTGGCCAGAATCTCGGGGTCGGCGAAGTGCGCCGTCGCCTCGACGATCGCCCGGGCACGGACGGCGGGGTCCTCGCTCTTGAAGATCCCGGAACCGACGAAGACCGCCTCGGCGCCGAGCTGCATGACGAGCGCGGCGTCGGCGGGGGTGGCGATCCCGCCGGCGCAGAAAAGCGGCACGGGGAGCCGGCCCGTTCCGGCGATCTCCTCGACGAGCCCGACCGGAGCCTGGAGGTGCTTCGCCCACCCGTAGCGTTCGGTGGGGTCGCAGCCGGCGATGGCGCGGATGTCACCGAGGATCGAACGGAGGTGCCGCACGGCCTCGACGATGTTCCCGGTCCCGGCCTCCCCTTTCGAGCGGATCATCGCCGCGCCCTCCGAGATGCGCCGCAACGCCTCGCCGAGGTTCGTCGCGCCGCAGACGAACGGGACCTCGAAGGCCCACTTGTCGATGTGATACGCCTCGTCGGCCGGGGTGAGGACCTCGCTCTCGTCAATGTAGTCGACCTCCAACGCCTCGAGGATCTGCGCCTCGGCAAAGTGCCCGATGCGCGCCTTGGCCATGACGGGGACCGTCACCGCCGCTTTGATCGCCTCGATGAGGGCCGGGTCGCTCATGCGCGCGACGCCCCCGTCCCGACGGATGTCGGCCGGGACGCGCTCGAGCGCCATCACGGCGACGGCCCCGGCGTCCTCGGCGATCTTCGCGTGCTCGGGGGTCACGACGTCCATGATCACGCCGCCCCGCAGCATCTCGGCGAGGCCGCGCTTCACCCGGTCCGTCCCCGTCACGCGTTCCCCTGCGTTACCCCTCGTCCCGCGCTTACTTGCCATGCCTTGAATCTAATCGGTCGGCCGGCGCGACCCGAAGGCGCCCCGACCCCGGCGGAAAGGCGCGTCACGCCGCCTCCAGCGCCGACGCGGCGAGCAGCGGGTCGGTTTGGCGCCGGCCCGGAAGCAGGTGTGCGAGCAGCGCGCCGGCGGCGACGACGCCGATACCGACACGCAGTGCCGGCATGAGCCCGGTGACGTAGCTCGCACCGCTCGCGTAGCTCCCAAAGCTCGCGAACACTGCGCCCAGAACGGAGATCCCGAGCACCCCGCCGAGTTCGCGTAGGGCGTTGTTCGTTCCCGAGGCGACGCCCTCGGCGACACGGGGTACCGCGCCGAGGACGACGGAGGCGACCGGGACGAAAAAGAGCGACATCCCGACGCCGGACAAGACGAACGCCGGGATGAAGTCCGCGTACGGCGTCGTCGGCGTGAGCACGACGGCGATCCATCCGAGCCCAACCGCCTGCAGGGCGAGCCCCGTCGCGATGAGCGCGCGCCCGCCGAGCCGCTCGACGAGCAGTCCTGCGGCCGGCGCGACGACGACGGGCATCGCCGTCCAAGGCAGCGTCCGGATCCCCGCGGAGAGCGGCGAGTAGTGCTGGACCGTCTGGAGGAACTGGGCGAGAAAGAAGATCGACCCGAACATCCCGAAGCTCATGAACACCGAGACGCCGTTCACGACCGAGAAGCTCCGCAGCCGGAACAGCCGGAGCGGCAGCATCGGATGGGCGGAGCGGCGCTCGGTCATGAAGAACCCGGCGAGCGCCGCGGCTCCGGCGGCGAAGCCGGCGAGCACCTCGTCGCTCCCCCAGCCGAGCGCACCGCCCCGAACGAGGCCGAACACGACCCCGAAAAGCCCCGCGCTCGCCAGGACGACGCCGGCGACGTCGAGCGGCCGGCGGTCGCCAAAGGACTCGGCGAGGCGGAACCTGGCGAGCGGCACGAGCGCGATCCCGATCGGGACGTTGATCCAGAAGATCCACTGCCACGACAATCCCTGGACGACGGCGCCGCCGACGAGCGGCCCGACGGCGACGGCGAGCCCGCCGAGGGCACCCCAGATGCCGAGGGCGACGTTGCGGCGCGCCGCGGGCACCCCGGCCGACAGCAGTGTCAGCGAGAGCGGCACGATGAGCGCGCCACCGGCTCCCTGCAAAGCGCGGGCCGCGACGAGCGCGTCGATGTTCGGCGCGAGCGCGGCCGCGGCGGACGAGACGGTGAAGAGCGCGAGCCCGACGACGAACATCCGGCGCCGGCCGAAGCGGTCACCGAGCGCGGCGCCCGTGAGCAGAAACACGGCGAAGCTCAGCGTGAACGCGTTGACCGTCCACTCGAGGCCGGCGAGACCAGTTGCGAGGCTGCGACGGATCACCGGCAGCGCCGTCGTGACGACGAGATTGTCGAGCGCCGCCATGAACTGCGCCACGCCGGTGACGAGGATCGCCCAGAAGACGGCCGAACGGGGCCGGCGGGCGGATCCGGCGTTCCGGGCTCGTGCTGCGACACGGGCGGTCATGTTGCGCTCCTTTGCCATCTTGGTATTGAGTAGTCACTAGTTATCGATTGCACAACGAAACCTCGTGAGGTGTTACCGGCCTAGTTGGCGGTCGGCGGCTCGGCGCCGCGGCGGGCGAAGAACGGGCCGTGCATGGCCTTCACGAACGGGTTGTCCTGGAGGTCGCTCCAGAGCTCCTCGACGCCTGTGAGCTCGAGCGCGGCGACGAGGTTGCAGAGCATCCCCTGGGCGAAGAACTCCCGCATCGCCGCCGGCCCGAGTCCGGTGCGGTCGGCGACGTAGTGGACGATGTTCGCGAACTGGCCCGACGTGAACGCGCGGATCTCCGGGTCGCCCGACGCCGCGTAGCCCTGCAGCTGGATGAGGAGCAGGTCGTGGTTCGTGACGAGCGCGGGGTAGCTCCGGCCCATCGCCTCGAGCGCCTCGGCGCCTTCGAGACCCTCGCTCGCCTGCCGGAACGACCGGATGATCGCCGCGCAGCCGAGCGCGACGGTCTCTAGAAAGAGCTCCTTTTTCGTCCCGAAGAGTCGGAACAAATACGGCTGGGAGATCCCCGCCCCGGCAGCGATCTCCTCGGTCGACGCCCCGGCGATGCCGTCGCGGGCGAAGACTTTCAGTGCGGACTGGAGGACGGCGGCCCGCCGTTCGTCGGCGGTCATCCGCAGCCCGCTGCGCTTCGGAACCGGTGTCGCAAGACCCGGGTCGGCGGTCACGTCAGCGACGTTAGTAACCACTCACAATCATGTCAACCCCTCCCGGGCGTCCCGACGTCGGGACCTCACAGGGCCTCGAGCACCGCCTCGGCGCCGCTCACCGAGAGCCCGGGCCCGGGCTCGACGCCGAGGTAGGTGACGACGCCGTCGTCGAGCACCGCGGCGTAGCGCTGCGAGCGCACGCCGAGCCCGCTCGCCGACAGGTCCTCGTCGAGCCCGAGCGCCCGGGTGAACTCGCCGTTGCCGTCGGAGAGCATGAGCACCTTGTCGCCGACCCGGCGGTAGGAGCCCCAGGCGTCCATCACCCAGGCGTCATTCACCGAGACGCAGGCGATGACGCCGACCCCCTTCGCCTTCATCTCCTCGGCGCGCATCACGAATCCCGGCAGGTGGAAGTCGGTGCACGTCGGCGTGAACGCGCCCGGCAACCCGAAGACGACTACCCGCCCGTGCCCCAGCACGTCCGTGCTGCGGACCGGCTGCGGCCCGTCCGACTCCATCGTGCGCAGCTCGACATCGGGGATGCGCTGCCCCACTGCGATCGTCAAGTCCGTCCTCCTCCTCGTCGGCCGGCCCCTGCCCACGGAACGTGCCCGCGATCCACCATAGGCAAACGACGCGGCGATGGTCCCCGCCGATTTCCAGTTAACCACGAATATCAGGTTGACTGGATATCAGGTATCAGGTACACCTGATATTGGGAGTTCGGGGGGTCGGTTGCTCGCGACGTTCGTCATCTTTCTGCGTGAAGGCACCGAGGCCAGCATCATCGTCGCGATCCTGCTCTCGTACCTCGACCGCACGGGCCAGCGCCGCCACTTCCGCGACATCTTCGTCGGCGTCGGCCTCGCCGCCGGGCTCGCCACCGCTGGCGGGTTCGCCGCCTACTACACGATCCACTCCTACAGCGGATCGCGGGTCCAGACGATCTTCGAGACGGCGACCTACGCCCTCGCCGTCGTCGTGCTCACCTACATGACGTTCTGGATGCGCTCGCACGCCCGTTCGATGTCCCGCGAACTCGCCGCCCGCGCCGACCGGGCGCTCGGGCGGCGCGAGCGGTACGGCATCGGCCTCCTCGCCTTCCAGGCGGTCGGGCGGGAGGGCCTCGAGACGGCGGTGTTCACCCTGGCGATCGTCTTCGCCGCCGGCACCCGCGGCACGCTCGTGGGAGCGGTCGCCGGGCTCGTCTGCGCGCTCGGGTTCTCCTTCGCCGTCTACCGGCTCGGCCGGAGGGTCAACCTCGGGATCTTCTTCACCGTCGTCGGCACCCTGCTCATGATCTTCGCCGCCGGCCTCTTGGCCGACATTGTCGAGAACCTCCAGCAGCTCGGCTGGGTCCACATCCTTTCGGGCCACCTGTGGGACACGAGCCGGCAGCTTTCGGAGGGCTCCTCGATCGGCGACGTGTTCCACTCCCTCGTCGGCTACGCCGACCGGCCGACGGCGCTCCAGCTCATCGCCTACCTCGCCTACGCGGCGACCGCGGTCACCGTCTTCGTCACCCTCAGCCGGCGCGACGCCCGGACCCGGCGCGCCGGCCGGGGTGGCGCGGGCGGCCGGGCAACGAACGAGGCGTCCTAGATGGTTGCACCCGTCGGGGGTGCCGTGCAGAATGTCGCCGCTGCACGAATTGCGTAGCACCCGAGGTAGCCGCCGGCGACGTTGAGCCGGTGGCCGAAAAGGGAAGCCGGTGGGAGTCCGGCACGGTCGCGCCACTGTGACCGGGGAGCGAACCCGAGCGACGCCACTGGGACACCGGTCCTGGGAAGGCACGGGGAAGCGTTGAACCGGGAGTCAGGAGACCTGCCTCGGGAGGAGATGTCGAGCCTCGCGTCAAGGTTGGCGGCTGCAAGGTGCAGCGCCCCTGGGACCCTCCCGGGGGTGTCCCCGCTCCGAGGGTGAGGCCGACCGACAGGCCGCGCGCTCGGCCAGGAGGAGCGGGATGTGAACACGTTCGACCGTTTTGGGAGGTGGCGCGCGCCGCGTTCCCGGGGGCGGACAAGCCGGGCCCGCCCGCCGAGGGGCCTTCTTGTCGCCGCTGCCGCCGTCGCGGTCCTGGCGTCGCTGCTCGCAGGATCAGCCACCCAGGCCGCGACCCGCCCGGACCACGCGATGCGCCACGCGAGCGCGGCCGCGATCGGGACGATAAGGAAGCCACCGGACCGGATCATCTCGCTCTCGCCGACCGCGACCGAGATGCTCTACGCGATCGGTGCGGGCCACCAGGTCGTCGCCGTCGACGATGACTCCGACTACCCGGCCGACGCCCCGCGCACGAAGCTCTCTGGCCTCGAACCGAACATCGAGGCGATCGCGCGCTACAACCCCGATCTCGTCGTCGTCTCCTACGACCCCGAGGGGTTCGTGAAGTCGCTCGCCGCGCTCGGAGTGCGCGTCCTGCTCGAACCGGCCGCGACGGACCTCGCCGGCACCTACACCCAGATCGAGGCGCTCGGGAGGGTCACCGGCCACGCCGCCCGGGCGGCCGCACTCGTGCGGCGCATGCGCGCCGAGATCGCGGCGGCGATCGCCGGCGCGCCGCGCTTTTCCCCGCCCGAGACCTACTACTTCGAACTTGAGACGGACTTCTACTCGGTCACGTCGTCGACGTATGTCGGCCAGCTGCTCGAGAGGTTCGGGCTACGGGACATCGCGGACGCCGCCAAGGGCGCGTCGAGCGGCTACCCGCAGCTCTCCGACGAGTACATCGTGAAGGCCGACCCCCGGATCATCTTCCTCGCCGACACGATCTGCTGCGGGCAGTCGGCACGCACCGTCGCGGCCCGACCGGGATGGGGAAACGTCGCCGCCGTGCGCGACGGGGCCGTCGTCGGGCTGAACGACGACATCGCCTCGCGTTGGGGCCCCCGGGTCGTCGTCCTCGCCCGGGACATCGAAGCCGCGCTGTGGCGGATCAAGCGGCACCGCGGCGCCTGACCCGACGGGCGGGCGGGCCGACGCCGGGTCTGGCGCGGGCCCGCCTCGGCCCGTGGATCCTCGTCGGTGCCTGCCTGGTGCTCGCCGGGGCGGCCCTCGTGTCGGTGCTCATCGGGCCGGCGGACCTGTCGCCCGGGACGGTGCTCGCGGTGCTCGTCTCGAAACTGCCCCTCGGCTACCACAGCCACGTCTCGGCGCTCGACTCGGGGATCGTCTGGCAGATCCGCGCCCCCCGCGTCGTGCTCGGCGCCCTCGTCGGCGCGACCCTCGCCATGGCGGGGGCCTCCTACCAGGGCGTGTTCCAGAACCCCCTCGCCGACCCCTACCTGCTCGGCGTGGCGGCCGGGGCGGGGCTCGGCGCGACGATCGCCGTCGCCGCCGTGCCGGGCGCGACGTCGTGGGTGGTCGATCCGGTGCCGCTCGCCGCGTTCGCCGGCGCGCTCGTCGCCGTCGCCCTCACCTACGTGCTCGGCCGCTCCGGCCAGCGCCAGCGCACGACGACGAGCCTCATCCTCGCCGGCGTCGCCGTCGGCTCGTTCTTCACGGCGATCCAGACCTACACCCAACAGCGCAACACGCCGACGCTCGAGCAGGTCTACTCCTGGATCCTCGGAGGGCTCTCCACGGCGGACTGGCAGGAGGTCGGGCTCGTCGTCCCCTACGTCGTCGTCTGCGGCGCCACCCTCCTCGCCTGCCGCCGGCTCCTCGACGTGATGGCCGTCGGCGACGAGGAGGCCGACAGCCTAGGCGTGAAGGCCGGACGCGTCCGCCTCCTCGTCGTCGCCGCCTCGACGCTCGCCACGGCGGCGGTCGTCGCGGTGAGCGGGCTCGTCGGCTTCGTCGGCATCATCGTGCCGCACACCGTCCGGCTCGTCGTCGGTCCGAGCTACCGGCGGATCCTGCCGCTTTCGATCCTCGGCGGCGCGGCGTTCCTCATCCTCGCCGACCTCGTCGCCCGCACCGTCCTGTCGCCCGCCGAGGTGCCGCTCGGCGTCGTCACGGCGTTCGTCGGTGCGCCGTTCTTCCTCGTCGTCCTGCGCCAGTCGAGGCGGGCGTCGTGAAGGTCACCGCGACCGGGCTCCGCGTCGCCTACGAGGGCCGCGAGGTCGTCGCGGGCATCTCGCTCGAGGTCGACTCGGGCGGTTGGCTCTGCCTCATCGGGCCGAACGGCGGCGGCAAGACGACGCTGCTCCGCGCCCTCGGCGGCCTCGTCGCCCACCGCGGCGAGGTGCGCTTCGACGACGAGGCGATCGACACGGCGAGCCGGCGACGCCTCGCGCGGGCGGTCGCCTACGTCCCCCAGCGTCCGGTCCTGCCGGCGACGATGACGGTGGCCGACTACGTGGCGCTCGGCCGGACCCCGCACATCGCCTTTTTCGGCACGGAGAGCCGGCACGACCGCGCCGTCACCGCCGGGGTCCTCTCCCGTCTCGGCCTCGACGGGCTCGCCGCTCGGACCCTCGGCTCGCTCTCGGGCGGCGAGGCCCAGCGCGCCGTGCTCGCCCGGGCGCTCGCCCAGGAGGCGCCGGTCCTGCTCCTCGACGAGCCGACCGCGGCGCTCGACGTCGGCCACGGCCAGCACGTCCTCGAGCTCGTCGACGAGTTGCGCGACGAGCACCGGCTCACCGTCGTCTCGGCGATGCACGATCTCACCCTCGCCGGCGAGTTCGCCGACCGCCTCGCGCTCCTCGCCGGCGGGAGGATCCTCGCCAGCGGTACGGCACACGAGGTCCTGACGGAGGCGGCGCTCGCCCGCCACTACGGCGCCGAGCTGCGCGTCATCGACGACGGCGAAGGCGGGATCGCCGTCCTGCCCCGCCGGCGACCCCGGCACGGGCGGGCGGGGGCGGGGTCAGCCAGGGCCGGAAGCGCTAGGTGACCCGGATCACCTCGAGGGTGTTCGACACGACGACCTCGGAGTGCGGCGAGCCGGCGAGGACGACGACGACATCGCCCGGCGCGGCGGCGCCCGTCGAGACCGTCGCGTCGACGGACTGGCGGATCACGTCGTCGGTCGAGGTTGAATCGCCGACGATGACGGTCTCGACCCCCCAACTCAGCGCGAGCTGGCGCTGGACCCGCCGCGAGGTCGTCGCGGCGACGATCCGCATGCGCGGCCGGAACCGCGAGATCGCCCGTGCCGTGGCGCCCGACCGCGTGCAGGCGACGATGGCGACGGCGTCCATCTCGAGCGCGGCGCGCCACCCGGCCGCCGTGATCGCCGCGGTGACCCGCGCCGGCGCCGCCGCGTCCCCGGCGACCTCCTGGGGGTCGAGGTGGGATCCCCACCCGAAGTAGTCGAAGTCCTCCTCGGTGCGCAGCACGATGCGGGCCATCGTCTCGCAGACCCGGACCGGGAACCGGCCGATGGCGGTCTCGGCCGAGAGCATGACGGCGCTCGTGCCGTCGAGGACGGCGTTGGCGACGTCGGTCACCTCGGCCCGGGTCGGGACCGGCAGGTTGATCATCGACTCGAGCATCTGGGTCGCCGTGATGACCGGCATGCCGAGCCGGACTCCGGTGCGGATGATCTCTTTCTGGATGTGCGGCACGTCCTCGAGCGGGACGCGCACGCCGAGGTCGCCGCGGGCGACCATGACGGCGTCGCTCGCGCGCAGGATCGCGTCGAGGTGCTCGACGCCGTCGGGCGTCTCGATCTTGGCGATGAGCATCGTCTTGTCGCCCCCGAGGGCGGCGCGGGCGGCCTCCATGTCGCCGGGGAAGCGGACGAAGGAGACGGCGATGAGGTCGACGCCCTCGGCGACGAGCTCGTGGATCCGCTCGATGTCCTCCGGGGTCGGCGTCGACAACGAGATCCGGCTCGCCGGGATCGTCACCCCGGGCTGGCCCTGGACGCGTCCGCCGCTCACCACGGCGCAGACGGCGTCGTCGCCGCGGCGTCCGACGACGACGAGCGCGACGCCCGCGTCGCCGATCGCGACCCGGTCGCCCTCCTCGAGGTCGGTGACCGCCTGGTCGAGGGCCACGCCGACGCGCTTCGCCGTGCTCGACGGGGCCGCGGAGCCGGGAGCGAGGACGATCTCGTCCCCCGCGGCGAGCATGACACCGCCGTCCGGGAAGCGCGTGCAGCGGATCTTCGGGCCCGGAAGATCGGCGAGCACCGCGACGTGCGGGACGACGGCCCGGATCCGCCGGATGCGCTCGATCGCCTCGGACATCGACGAGTGGGCGAGTGGGACCCGGGCGACGTCCATCCCCGCCTTCGCCATCTGGACGAGGGTCTCGGCGGCATCCGATGCCGGCCCGATCGTCGCGACGATCTTCGTGCGCCGGCGCGGGCCTTCCGCGACGCGCTTGGGCGGAACCGCCGGCGGCGTCGCCTTCGCGCTGCGGGTACGCGCCGCTGCCGCACGCGGGGTCGCGCCGGGTGTCGTCATGCCCCTAGCATGCCGGAGCTCCGCGGTCCGCCGTGCGGTTCGGGCGTCGCATCGCGCTCAGCTTGCCGGGCTGACCGAGCTCATGTTGAACTCGGCGACGCGCAGCCCCGGCATCGCCGTGCGGTTCGCCCACTCGTGCCACTCGCGCGAGAGTGCCCGTTCGCTCCGCGTCGCCTCGACCGTCTTTCCCAGCGCGTCGAGTGGGCTCTCGTTGAACCGGAAGTTGTTCACCGCACCGACGACCTCTCCGTTTTCGACGAGGTAGACGCCGTCGCGGGTGAGCCCGGTGAGCAGAAGCGTCGACCGGTCGACCTCGCGGATGTACCACAGGCAGGTGAGGAGCAGCCCCCGCCCGGTGTGGGCGATGAGATCGTCGAGCGAGGCGTCCGCCCCCGGCAGGGCGAGCAGCAGGTTGTCGGCCGGCGGGGCGAACTCGACCTGCGACCGCCGCGCCCCGGCGCGGTGGTAGCGGAGGCGCTCGAGCACGCCGTCGCGGATCCAGTGCGTCTCGCCGACGCCGAGCCCGTTGTCGAACACCGACGTGTCGGCGCCGGAGACGGGAGCGACGACGAACGGTGCGCACTCGATCCCCGGCGCCGACGGGTCGCTCCACAGGTCGAAGGGCAGCCCCGTCAGCCGCTCGCCGGCCCGGGTGCGCCCGGGTCCGGCCGAGTACACCGTGCCGCCGTCCTCGGCCTCCCGGCCGCTCGCCGCGAAGTCGAGCTCCAGTACGAGGTCGGCGACGGCGTCCGGGGGCAGGATCACCTCGTACCGGCCGGGCTCGAGGTCGAACCGGCGCTGCGCCCACCCGAGCCGTCGCCGGAGCCGTTCGTCGAGGCGCTCGAGCGACACGTCGGCGAAGTCCGGCGTGCCGATGCCCGCCCACGACGACGCCGCGCCGTCCGCGGTGCGGGCGACGAGCTCGAACGCCCCCGTCGGCTGGACGTGGCGCCGGCGCCCGCCCGCCGACGAGCCGAGGTAGGTCGTGCGCAGCTCGTGGATCGCGAAGCCGGCGAGCACGCGGCCCTCGGCGCGCGCCGCGCGAAACGCCGGTCCGAGGTCTTCGAGCACGCCCGCGAACACGCCGAGATCGGTCGTTTGGGGCGGCTCGGCGAACGAGGCGTCCGTCCCCGCCGGCTCGAGCGGCGAGGCGTCCTCGGCGGGCTCCGAACCCTCGGCTTCGGCTTGCGACGCGGCGACCAGGGCGGCGATCTCGACCGGGCCGGACGCCGAGGCGACGCCCGAGCGGACCCCCGACCGGTCGCTGACGAAGCTCACGACCGTGACGCGGCGGTCCCGGCGCACGCCGTTCGTCGTCGTCTGGTTGTTGGCGAAGCGCACGTTGGCGTCACTCACCTCGTCGACTAAGACGACGCACCCCGCCGCCCGCGACACGGCGAGCGCCTCGTCGACGACGTCGGACGCCGCCGGCAGGCCGGGTGACCCGCCCCTGCTCATCGTCCCGACTCCGCCCGGGTGTTGAGCACCCGGATCTGGCGGAAAAGGGCGGACGGCGTGCCGTGGCTCACGGGCGCGACCTGGCCCGGTTGTCCCTTGCCGCAGTTGAAGGCCCCACCGAGCAGGTAGGTCGACTCGCCGCCCAACGCGGCGAGCGCGCCCCAGAAATCGGTCGTCGTCGCCTGGTAGGCGACGTCGCGCAGCTGGCCGGCGAGACGGCCGTGCTCGATCAGAAAGAACCGCTGCCCGGTGAACTGGAAGTTGTAGCGCTGCATGTCGATCGACCAGCTCTTGTCGCCGACGACGTAGATGCCCCGGTCGACCCCGGCGACGAGCTCCTCCGTCGTCGGGCCGGAACCCGGCGCCGGGCAGAGCGAGACGTTCGCCATGCGCTGGATCGGGATGTTGAGCGGCGAGTCGGCGAAGGCGCACCCGTTCGAGCGGGCCGTTCCGGTCGCCGCGGCGATGCGCCGGTCGAGCTGGTAACCGACGAGGACCCCGCCCGAGACGAGGTCGAACTGCTGCGCGGCGACGCCCTCGTCGTCGTAGCCGATGGTGGCGAGCCCGTAGGGGGCCGTGCGGTCCCCGGTCACGTGCATGAGGTCGGACCCGTAGCGGAGGCGACCGAGCTGATCGGGCGTCGCGAACGACGTGCCCGCGTAGGCCGCCTCGTAACCGAGCGCCCGGTCGAGCTCGGTGGCGTGTCCCACGGACTCGTGGATCGTGAGCCACAGGTTCGTCGGGTCGATGACGAGGTCGTAGGCGCCGGGCTCGACCGAGGGCGCGTGCAGCTTGTCGGCGAGCAACCCCGGGAGCTCGGCGAGCTCGGACTGGAAGTCCCACCCGTCCCCGTCGAGGTACTCGTAGCCCCGCCCGGCCGGCGGCGCGACGGTTCGCATCGTTTCGAAACCCGACGAGGCGTCGTCGAGGCCGAGCGCCTCGAGGCTCGGCTGGAGCCGGACGCGTCGCTGGGTCGTCGTCGTCCCGGTGAGGTTGGCGAAGTACTTGTCCTCGGCGACGCACAACAGCGAGGCGGTGACGTGGTCGACGCTTGGTGCCGCGAGCACGTCGGCGCTCCAGGCGGCGAGGCGGCCGATCTTGTCGGCGAGCGGCACCTGCGTCGGGTCGGTCCGGTATGGGGCAGTCCACTCGGCCGAGCCGTGGTCGGGCTCCTCGGCGAGCTCGACCGCCTCCCCTCCGGCCCGCGCCGTGACCGTCGCCGCCTCGACGGCGCGCTCGACGAGACCGACGGCCGCGTCGGCGTCGATCTCGACGCTTCCCGCGAAGCCGATCGCGCCGTCCCGCACGACGCGGACCCCCATGCCGAGCGTGAGGTCGTCGACGGCGCCCTCGAGGCGCGCGTCGCGCAGCATGACCGCCTGGGTCCTGATCCTCTCGATCCGCAGATCGGCGTGGCGGCACCCGAGCTCCCCCGCCCTGTCGAGCGCCGCGGACCGGACCGCGTCGAACGGCAGCGCCGCGAAGCCCTCGTCGAATACCGCCATCAACCCTCCTCGGAGCTGAACGCCGCGTTCCCGGCCCAAAGAGCGCTCGTCGCCGGGCGCACGGAACGATCGCGCCGGCCCTAAGCGATGACCCCGGGCGAGCCGTCGTCGCGCACGACCGGGAGCCCCTCGTCGTGCCAGGCGTACATCCCGCCGGCGAGGTTCACCGAGACGTAGCCCCGCGTCGCCAGCGTCCTCGCCACCTCGTAGGAGCGGCCGCCGGACCGGCACACGACGATGACCGGCCGGTCGCTCGGCACCTCGCCGAGACGGTCGTCGAGCAAGCCGAACGGGATGTGGACCGCGCCCGCGGCACAGCCCTGGGAGAACTCGTCCGACTCGCGCACGTCGAGGATGAAGGCGCCCTCATCGAGGAGTTGCACGGCCTCGGCCGGCTCGATCTCGGGCACATCGGGGCTTTGTCGTCGCAGCTGCGGCATCGCGCGATTCTCCTTGGCGGCAAACGACCTTAGTGCCCGCCTCCGGCGGCCCGGGTCAGGCCGCCTACGTCAGTTCAGGTCCCGCGGGACGGAACGCAGCAGCGGCCCGGGCGAGCCGGTCGCCAAGTCGGGCATCGTCGGCAAGGCCAAGAATGACGCCGAGTGCCGCGGCCCAACCGTGGCAGAACAGCTCCCACCCGTCGTGGACCTCGAGACCTCTCGCCTTCGCCTGGCGACGCGCCTGGGCGAGGAAGGAGAGCTCACCGCGGTAGTTGAGCTCCCACACGACCGCGGCTTCGGGGAAGCGCACGGCGTCTGAGGTGGGCGCGCCGGGACGGTCCTTGCCCATCCCGGTCGCGTTCACGACGAGCGATCCGGGCGGGGCGGCGGCGACGAGGTCGTCCCACGGCCCCTCGCCGACGCGGGCGTCCAGACGTCCCGCAAGATGCCGGGCGAGATCGCCGGGGGCGGCCGGGTCCCGGTCGGCGGCAACGAAGGTGACGGCCCGACGGGTCGCGAGGTGGAGCGCGAGCGCCCGTGCCGTTCCTCCCGCGCCGAGGCAGACCACCTGGCCGTCGGGGCTCGGCCAGATGCGGTCGACGACGCGCCCGACCGAGACCGGGTCGCGGGCCCAGCCCCACAGGCCGTCGGGGCCGCGACGGATCGCATTCACCTCGCGACAGGCGAGCGCGAGCGGGTCGAGACGGGCGAAGCACGACTGCCCTGCGGAAAAGACCCGCACCTTGTGCGCGGTGACCACGGCGCCCGCGACGCCCGCGTCGTCGCGCAGCCCTCCGAGGAGCCGGACGAAATCCGCGTCGTCGGCCCCCAGTCCGAGCTCCACCGAGCGCACGCCGCACGTCGTGCCGAGCACCGACTGCCACCGGGGCCAGACGCGATGGACGAGCGACTGGCGGGTCGAGACTCCGACGAAGACGACATCGGGCATCGACCGACGGTACCCGGCACCGATCGGCGGTGCGCACCATGCCGCGGGGTGCCGGTAGCCCGCGGCGTCAGCCTCTAGCGTTTTCGGGCGGACCAGTAAACGGCGGGAACGGACCGAGGAGCTGGCGTGGTGGCTTCGGAACCGGTGGAGGCGCTGAGGACGGCCCTCGCGACGCGGGCGCTACGCGCCACGAGCCGGTTGTCACGCGCCCTGCGGCTCGGCAGCGGCTCGACGGTCGGCGGTCGGGTCGGCCTCCTCATCGACCCCGACCTCCTCGAGACGCTCGGCCGCGCCCGCCGGGTCGCCCTCGTCACCGGGACGAATGGCAAGACGACGACGACGCGGCTCCTCGTGGAGGCGCTCGGCGGCCCCGGGGCGGTTGCCTCGTCAGGATTCGGGGCGAACATGCCCGCGGGTCTCGTGAGCGCGCTCGCCAACTCGCCCGCCGGCGCACCCGCCGTCTTGGAAGTCGACGAGCGGTATTTGGAGATCGCGGCGCACGTCCTCGACCCGGACGTCATCGTGCTGCTCAACCTCTCCCGCGACCAACTCGACCGGATGAGCGAGGTCCGGATGGTGGCGGCGCGTTGGCGCCGCGCCCTCGAGGATCTCGACACGACCGTCGTGGCGAACGCCGACGACCCTCTCGTCGCCTACGCCGCCGGCCAGGCCCGTCGGGTCGTGTGGGTCGCCGCCGGCTCCCTCTGGCACGAGGACGCCTACCACTGCCCGGTGTGCGACTCCCGCATCACCTTCGGACCCCCGAGAATCGCGACGGCGAGCGCGACCTGGCACTGCACGTGCGGTTTCACCCGTCCGGCGCCCGCCGCGTCCGTCGTCGGCGAAAACCTCCTCCTCGCCGACGGCACGTCGCACCACATCGAGCCCTCGGTCCCGGGGCGTTTCAACCTGGCGAACGCCGCGATGGCGGCGATGGCGGCGGGCACGTTCGGCGTCGCCGTCGGCGAGGCGCTCGCCGCGGCGCGCCGCGTGAGCGAGGTCGCCGGGCGTTTCGCCGTCGTCGTGCACCGCGGCCGCACCGTCCGCCTCATGCTCGCCAAGAACCCGGCCGGTTGGACTGAACTCCTCGGGCTCGTCGAGGCGGACCGCCGACCCCTCGTCATCGGCATCAACGCCCGCTCCGCCGACGGCCACGACCCGTCGTGGCTGTGGGACGTCCCGTTCGAACGGATCGGCGACCGGTTCGTCGTCGCGACCGGGGACCGCCGCCTCGACCTCGCCGTCCGGCTCCGCCACGCCGGGGCACGTCACGTCGTCGAGGCGGATCCACTGCGCGCGCTCGAGATCGCCGGGACGGGGGAAATCGACTACATCGGCAACTACACGGCTTTCCAGCAGATGCGGCGACGCCTCGCCCGCCACACCCGCACCGCGGCGTCCGGTCGGCGCGCCACCCCGACGCCCGCGCCGGCCCCGGCGGCAACCCCTCGCCGGGTGGTCCCGCACCGCGTCGAAGCCTCGCGGCTGCGGGTCGTCGTCGTCCACCCCGACCTGCTGGGGACCTACGGCGACTTCGGCAACGGCCGGGTGCTCGAGAACCGTGCCGACTGGCGGGGAATCCCCGTCGAGCTCATTCCGGCGCCGTCGGACGTCGCGCTGCCGACCGGAGGAGACATCTACTGCCTCGGCGGAGGCGAGGATGGACCTCAGGTCCGCTCCGCCGAACGCCTCGGGGATGGCGCCCTCGCCACCGCCGTCGCCGGCGGTGCGGCCGTCCTCGCCGTCTGCGCCGGATTCCAGATCATCGGGACGGTCTTCCCCGGGGCCGACGGACGCGACCACGACGGCGTCGGCCTCGTCGACGCCGCGACCGTCCGGAGCGAGGAGCCCCGCGCCGTCGGGGAGGTCGTCGCCGAACCGTACCGGGATGACGGGTGGCCGGTCGTCCTGCCGACGTTGAGCGGCTTCGAGAACCATCAGGCCCGCACGCGTCTCGGCCCCGGTGCGAGGCCGTTCGCCCGGGTCACGTCGGGCGTCGGCAACGGCTCCGGCGCCGTCGATGGGGCCGTCGCCGGGAAGGTCCTCGGCACCTACCTCCATGGGCCGGTCCTCGCCCGCAACCCGGCCCTCGCCGACCTGCTCATCGCCCTCGCGACGGGTCGTCGCCTCGACGCGCTCGACGACGAGGAGGAGCGGGCGTTGCGCGCCGAGCGGCTCGAGCGCGGGATGGGGCGCCGGCGGCGCAATCCGCGCTAGGTCCGCTCACCGGGCCGTCAAAGGCTCGCCACCGGGTGCCGGACGCGCCGACAGGGCCGGAGCCACGGGGAAAATGGCTCCGACCCTGCCGCCATGCCGAGGAGCCGTGCGACCCGGGCCCCTCTTCTCAGCCGCCCGTTGCGGGCGAGCGACGCACCTCCGTCAGGACGGGTTGCGGTTGATCCAACGCTCGACGAGCCGGAGGTCGGCCCCGGCGCGGACGAGGTCGATCCGCGCCCGCAGGATCTCGATCCTCGCCTGCACGAACACCCGCGCGTTGGCGGGCCATCCGGCGGGGGTCTGTGTGAGCACGGTCTCCGAAACGCCCGTCAACGTCGACTGGGCGACGGTCGCCTTCGCGGTCGAGAAGGCGAAGAGCCCCTCGGCGCGGGCGTAGCCCTGGTCCGCCTCGCGAGCGGTCAACGCCGCGGAGACGGTCGGGCCGTTCGCCAGGATCGTGCCGGCTCTCGAGTTGACGGTGTCCGCGGCGATCGTCAGGTGCACCTGCGGGCTCATGACCACGAAGACCCGATTGTCCCGGAACATCGCCTGCTGGGCGGCCTGGAGCTCAGCGAGGGTGTCAGTCGGGACGCCGGCGAGGAGCGCGTTGATGTTCGAGGTCTCCGTCGCCAGGCTCGCCGACAGGGTCGCGGCGTCCGACGAGGTGAGCGTCGTCGAGCTCGACACATCGGTCGTGAGCGTGGCGAGCTCGGTCTGACGGGCAGTGAGTTGCGCCTCGAGCTTCGCCTGCAGCTGAGTGAGCGACGACGGGGCCGTCGTCGTGGTGGGGTCGGCCGACGCCGCCGGGAGGAAGCCGAGTGATGCGACGGCCATCATCCCCGCGCCGACGACGAGCGGTGCGATCTGCCGGTATTTCATCGTGTACTCCTTGGTCGGTGGTCCGAGATCAACGAACAACCCCATCGTGCGGCGCTCCTGTCAGGAAGGTTCGACGAATCCATGAGCGAAGTGTGAGCGCCGCGACACGAGTTGTTACGGGCCCGGACGCGGCCGCCCCGCCACGGCCGATCCGGCTCCCGCCTACGATCTGGACAAATGTTCGACTCCTACCTAACCGGAGAGCCATCGGAAAACGTCCTTCTGGCCGCCGACGCAGCTGCTCCCGACACGGCCGTCGATCTGCAGATCGGCGATCTCCTCGCCGACGCGCTGCGCCGTGCGGCGGAGTCGTTCCTCGCCCACGACAATGAACGCAGTGACGACCCGCGCGACGCCGAGGATCTCCACGCCGCGCGCGTCGCGCTCCGGCGAATCCGATCGCTCCTGCGAACGTTCCGCGCCGTCTTCGAGCCCGGGTGGGCGAGCGCGGCGCGGGCCGACATGGGCTGGTTCTCGCAGCTCCTCGGCGAGGTGCGCAACCTCGACGTGCTCACGCTGCGGATCACGCTGCACACCGAGCCTGACGCCGACCCGATCGCCCTCGAGAGCCTGTTCGGCGCCGTCGCCATGCAGCGCAGCGACGTGACGTTCCGCCTGGCGAGCGCCCGGGCGATGCCCCGCTACGGGACCGTCCTCAACCACGTCGACCGGCTTGTCGACGCGGAGCCGCCGTTCACCGACCGCGCGAAGGACGACCCACGAATGGTGCTGGGCCAGTATCTGCGTCGGCCGTGGCGCAACGTCCGGGAGGCGACGCGCCAGTCCCACGCGTCGCCGACCGAGGCACACCTGCACAACCTGCGCATCCGGTCCAAGGAGCTCCGCTACGCCTCCGAGCTCACCGCCGGGGTGTTCGGTCGGCACGCGGCGCGGCTCGCGACGACCGCGGCGGCGGTCCAGGACCGCCTCGGCGATCATCGTGACGCGCTCGCCGCCGAGGCGTTCCTCACGCGGGCCGCCGGCGAGCGCTTCGAGTGCGCCTTCATCGCCGGCCAGCTCGTCGTCATCGAGCGGCTCGACGCGGTGCGTTCGTTGCAGGGTCTCGGCAACGACCTCGCCGCCCTGAAGCGACGCTGGAAGGCCTTCGACCGGTCGCTGGGCGCGTAGACGGCGGGGCGTTCATACGACCCGCCCGTTCGCGGGCGCGCGGATTCCCGCGGGTCCTCCTTAGAGTGATCTCCGTGCCCGCTACCGGCCTTGCTATAGGCGATCTGGTCGTCGACGTCCTCGTCACCTCGGAGGAGTGGGCCGCCGAGCTGCGCCAGGAAACCCGCGACGGACTGACCGCCTCGCCGAAGCGGCTCTCCCCGACGTGGCTCTACGACGACGTCGGCTGCGCGCTCTTCGAGCTCATCACCTCGCTGCCCGAGTACTACCCGACACGTCGGGAACGGTTGATCCTCCGGCGTCACGCCGCCGAGGTCGCCGGGTTGAGCGGTGCCGACACGCTCGTCGAGATCGGCTCGGGTGCCTCGGACAAGACGCGCCTGCTGCTCGACGCGCTTTTCGCGACCGGGCACCTCGCCCGGTTCGTCCCGTTCGACATCGCCCTGCCCACCCTCACCGGGGCCGCCCGCTCCGTCGCTTCCGCCTACGCGGGGGTCACGGTGCACGCCGTGGCCGGCGACTTCTGTCGTCACGTCGGCGCGATCCCGGCCGGCGGCCGAAGGATGTTCGCCTTCCTCGGTGGCACGATCGGCAACCTCGTCCCCGCGGCGCGGAGGAGTTTCTTGCGCGACCTCGCCGCCGCGATGGCGCCCGGCGACACCTTCCTCGTCGGCACCGACCTCGTGAAGGATCGGGGCCGGCTCGTCGCCGCCTACGACGACGCCGCCGGGGTCACGGCGGCGTTCAACAAGAACGTGCTCGTCGTGCTCAACCGCGAGCTCGGCGCGGATTTCGACCCAGACGGATTCGACCACGTCGCCCGCTTCGACGAGGGTCACGAGTGGATCGAGATGCGCCTGCGCGCCCGGTCGGCACAGACCGTCACGGTGCGCGAGCTCGGGATCGTCGCCCGGTTCGAGGCGGGCGAGGACCTCATCACGGAGGTCAGCACGAAGTTCCGGATTGCCGGATTGCGCACCGAGCTCGCCTCTGCCGCCCTCGAACCCGTCACTACGTGGACCGACCCCGACGGCGACTTCGCGCTCACGCTCGCGGTGCGGCGATGATCGGTTCCGCCGACTACCGCCCCGTGCGCGCCCTCACCGAGCTGCTCGCCGCGCCGCTCGGGCCGGAGGACCAGACCGTCCAGTCGATGCCGGACGCGAGTCCGACGAAATGGCACCGCGCCCACACGACGTGGTTCTTCGAGGAGTTCGTCCTCGGCGCGCTCTCCCCGGACTACAAGGTCTTCCACGACGGGTACGCCTACCTGTTCAACTCCTACTACGAGGCGGTCGGTCCCCGGCACCCGAGACCGGAGCGCGGCCTCATCACCCGCCCGAGCACCGCCGAGGTGGCCGAGTATCGCGCCTACGTCGACGCCGCGATGGTCGATCTGCTCGACGCGGGCGCCCACGAAGGCGCGGCCGGGCTCGTCGTGCTCGGCCTCAATCATGAGCAGCAGCACCAGGAGCTCCTCGTGATGGACATCCAGCACGCCCTGTCGCGCAATCCCCTCGCCCCCTCCTACGGTTTCCTGCCCTGGCAGGCCGCGGCGCGGCGGGACCCGCCCGTGCGCCGCTGGCTCGGCCACGACGGGGGGATCGTCGGGGTGGGCCACGACGGGTCGGGATTCGCTTTCGACAACGAGTCGCCCCGTCACGGCGAGCTCCTCCGGCCGTTCGAGCTGTCGGAGTCGCTCACGACGAACGCCGAGTGGCTCGCGTTTATGACCGACGGCGGCTACGAGCGCCCTGACCTTTGGATGTCCGATGGCTGGGCCCTCGTGCGGACCCAGGGCTGGCGGTCGCCCGAGTACTGGCGGGAGCACGGCGGGAGCTGGTGGACATTCACGCTTGCCGGGATGCAGCCCGTCGCCGACGACAAGGCGGTCGTCCACGTCAGCTGGTTCGAGGCCGACGCCTTCGCCCGCTGGGCGGGGGCGAGACTCCCGCGGGAAAGCGAGTGGGAGGCGCTCGCCCCCGAGCCCGACGAGCCGGCGGCGATCGAGAACGGTTTCTACGGAACGGTCTGGCAGTGGACCGCCAGCCCCTACGCCGCCTATCCCGGCTTTGCGCCCCCCGCCGGGGCGATCGGCGAGTACAACGGCAAGTTCATGGTCAACCAGCTGGTCCTGCGCGGCAGCTGCCGGGCGACCCCACCGGGGCACGCCCGGCGCACCTACCGCAATTTCTTCCCCCCGCACGCCCGATGGATGTTCGCTGGGGTCCGGCTCGCCCGCGACGCCACCTGACCACCAGGTCCGACCGGCCCAGCCTCCTCATTCGGCGCGACCGAAGCGCTGGCGGCTGCGCGGCGGGGTACAGATCGTCGGAAGTTTGCGCCAAACAAGGACATTGACGGCAATGCCGGGCCCGCGATTACCGATGGGTTCGAGGCGTCGGTGGTACCGGCCAGGATCGGCACATCCAGGCTGGGAGCCATCGTCTCGGCGTTTGGAGATCCCGGATGGTGCATCGTCGCCATCAAGACCCTGCACGTCAGGACGAGGACGTGGGTCGGCACAACCCCCGTACAAACCGCCCCGGCGGGCGCTCTCGACGTGCGGTCCCCGCTCCGATCACGCGGTGATGCCGAGCGGCCGCTCGAGCCTCGAGTCAGCACAGAGGGCTGCCGCGGCTGTGGTTCCGCCCGTGTGCTCGGTCTCCGCCCGCGAGTAAGTTGGTCGCCGACCTCGTCCAGAGTTCGAGCTGACCTTGGTCAGATTCCTCGCGATGGGAGGATCAGCATGTGTAGCGGTGTGGCACGCGTTTCGCTCGCAGGCGTACCGTGACAGCCCGATGACCAGTCACACGTCCCCGTCGACCCCGGCACCGGCGTCGGTGGTGCCGACCGTCGAGACACAAAACGCGCTCGTCCGCCGATTCGACTTCCGGGACGACCGTTACGAAGGCCGCCGACTTTTCTCGGAGGTCCTCGGGACGTTCCTTCTGGTCTTGGTGGCAGTCGGCGGTGGAATGGTCAACGCCCGCTTCGGCGGCAACGTCATCCCCTACGAAGCGCGAGTCGTCGCACCGGCCCTCATGGTGGCGGCCGTGATCTTGTTCATGGGCGCGGTCGGCGGAGCTCACCTCAACCCCGTGGTCAGCGTCGCCTTTGCCCTGCGGCGCGACTTCCCTTGGAGGCGGGTCCCCGCCTACATCGCCGCCCAGTTGCTTGGTGCCGTCCTGGCCACGTTGTTGCTCTGGGCGCTCATCGGCAAACATGGCTCCGCTGGCCTGACCCTTCCGGGCCATGGCATCTCGACGCTCACCGCGATGCTTTGGGAGCTGGTGCTCACCGTGGGGTTGGTGAGCACCATCCTCGGGACCGCGTCCGGAGCGCAGCAGCTCGGACCGGTCGCCGCCATCGGCGTCGGCAGCTACATCGCGTTGGCGGGGCTCTGGGGAGCGCCCGTCAGCGGGGCTTCGATGAACCCAGTCCGGTCGCTCGGGCCGGCCCTGGTGCTCAATGACTGGACCTCGTGGTGGGCATACCTGGTCGGTCCCGCGGTGGGCGCGGTGATCGCGGTCGGCATCGCCTGGCTCCTTCGGGGTCCCGGTGGCGGCATAACCGGAAAGTCGGCGGCCCAGGGCACGCTGGGCACCCGGTGGGTGCCCGGGCCAGTCGCTGCTCCGGCGCCGGCTCCTACTCGTCTCCAGAGCCCCGCTGGAGGCGGGACCGCGACGGCCGAGGGGCCGCCGACAACGGGATAGATCGGCGCATCCTCTTGACCGAACGGGTGCGGTTGGCAGCTTCCCCGCCGGGCACGGCCCCGTTAGCGCAACCGGTGCTCTTTGTCGGCGAGGCGCGCCGCGAAGACCGCGGCCTCGGTCCGGCGCTGCATCCCGAGCTTCGAAAGGATGTTCGAGACGTAATTCTTCACGGTCTTCTCCGCGAGGTATAGCTCGGCACCGATCTCGCGGTTCGTCTTTCCCTCCGCGACGAGATCGAGGACGCGTCGCTCCCGAGAGGTCAGGCGCGCCAGCCGCTCGTCCTCGGGCCCCCCGGTCCGCATCCGGTCGATGAGCTTCTGCGTGAGCGCCGGGTCGAGGAGCGACTCGCCGCGGGCCGCCCGCTTCACGCTGCCGACGATGTCGCGACCGCGCACCTCCTTCAGCAGGTAACCGGCGGCTCCCGCCATGATCGCGGCAAAGAGCGCCTCGTCGTCGGCGAACGACGTGAGCATGAGGCAGGCGATCTC
>Ga0326728_10007211_pt1 | contig 28928 bp, 21 predicted proteins | sample MB3enrmetagenome_FD_207602 | JGI IMG/M metagenome (GOLD analysis project Ga0326728, IMG submission 207602) | Lab enriched peat soil microbial communities from McLean, Ithaca, NY, United States - MB31MN | ecosystem: Environmental > Terrestrial > Soil > Wetlands > Peat | place: USA: New York... | reverse complement strand
AAAGCGCTCACGCCCGATCAGGTATACTTCAACCGCCTGCCAGTACCCATGGCAGCCTAAAAGCAAAAGCAAGAACTTCCACTTAAGGAAAAAGCAAAAACTGCCCGAACTACCGGGACCACCTCAGACTATCTGCCGCAACGTACATTTCCATCAATTCATCTGACATTCTGCCGCGGAACCTACCCCCACGCGCTGCGGCAACTGCGATCAAGCTTTCCTGCAAAACGTCCAGAGCTTCGCGCATTCACGCCACACTCCATGAAGTCCGATCATGGTTCAAATCCATTTCGCTCTGGGCAAACTTCTCGGCGTCTGCTGTAACATACACGCCGACTCCCCTCTGCATCTTCAAGACATCCAACGTGCACAGATAATGAATCCCGATTTGAACACCGGCCATCGATATTTGGAGACGGCGCGCCAGTTCCCTCTTGTCAGGAATACGGTTACCTACTCGGAGCACGCCCGAGCGAAGCATTGCGCATATCTCTTCCATGAGACGCAGTCCATGATGGATTTCCAGTCCCCAGGTGAGGGGCGCACCTATATCGAGTTCTGATGGCGGAATCTTATTTTTCATATCGTTTGTAATCGATGAAGCCGTGCGCTCTCGGACATGCCTCCATGGCGCGCATCGCATGCTCAATCGTCTCTCTTACTACGACAGAGATTTATCCTCGCGTCATGGTTCCGTCCCAAGTGTTCACTTTGGACGGAATTGCATTCCCTGTAAACCAGGTGGAAGTAACGCTCTTTGTCTCGGTGAAGAAGATGAAGCCATCGCGCCCCATGCAGTGCAGGTCGCCGAAGAACGAGCGCTTGTGGCCAGTGAATCCAAAGATGGCTAGCGGCACGGGAATGCCAACATTGATTCCGACCATGCCGCCATCCGTGCGCCTCGCAAACTCGCGAGCCAAATGGCCGCTTTCTGTGTAGATTACCGAGCCGTTCGCAAAGCGGCTGCCATTCATAATGCGCAGCCCTTCTTCAAAGTTCTCTACGCGCTTGATACACAGCACGGGTCCAAAGATCTCCTCGCGGCCACAGGTCATCTCTTCCGTTACGTGGTCCAGAATGGTGGGGCCTACAAACGAGCCCTTCACACATTCTGGGGGAAGCTCGGGTGTCCGGCCATCGAGGATCAGTTTCGCGCCTTCCTTGATTGCCGTCTCAATCCAGCTAAGAACGAACTCCTTGTGCCCTTCATTAATCACCGGACCCATGCCTGTCGCCTTATCGCAGGCCTGTCCAAGAGTGATCTGTTTTGCGTGGCGCAGAATAGCCTCCACCAACTTGTCGGCGATGGCGTTTTCAACTACGACGACAGGTAGAGCCATACAGCGCTCGCCCGCACAGCCACAGAACGAATTGATAATGCCCTGCGCTGCGCGTTCGATGACAGCATCTCGCATGACCAGCGCGTGGTTCTTCGCTTCAGTCAGAGCTTGTACACGCTTGCCGTTCGCAGCAGCAACCGAGTAAATATGCTCACCCACCGTCGTTGATCCAACGAAGGTGACTCCCCTGACTGCCGGATGACGCAACAGAATTTCTGCTTCATTCCGGCTCGTGGTAACCAGATTCAATACGCCGTCTGGCAGACCGGCTTCTTTCCACAGTTCGGTGATGCGCATTGCCGATTGTGGCGCAAAACTGGCTGCCTTGAGGACCATGCAATTGCCCGCAACAATGCAGATAGGCGCCATCCATCCCTGTGGAATCATCGCCGGGAAGTTCCATGGCGCGATGCCCGCGAACACACCGAGCGGCTCACGAAATTGAACGGTATCGTAGCCTGTTGACACGTTCATCAGGGACTCGCCCTTTAGTATGTGCGGCGCAGAACTGGCAAACTCCACTACCTCAATCACCTTGAGCACGTCGCCCATGGCCTCATCCCACTTCTTTCCATTTTCCTGCGCACAAAGATAGGTGAGTTCCTCGAGATGTTCATCTAACAGCTGTTTCATCCTGAAGAGGACCTGTGTCCGCTTGGTAACCGGCGTATCGCGCCAGGCAGGATAGGCCTTGGCGGCGGATTCAATGGCGTCCTCAACCTCCTGCGCGGTGCATTGCGGCGCAAGTGCGATGACTGCGCCTGTCGATGGGTTATAGCAAGGCATATATTTGGCCGTTTTGGATTCCTTCCATGTGCCCCCGGACGCGTATTTCAGCTTCTTGGGCACCAACCCGCTGATTGAGTTCGGTTCACCGTCGCCAGGAATCACGTAATATCGGTCAGCAGCCGTCTTTGTATCCTCCATCGATATTGCACCCATTTCTGCCACTCACTTTCTGTCTTTGGTTTCTCATGATATTCATTGTGTGATTGGTTTGCTGTTTCGAGAGCGCAGGCGTTATCTGCGTTTCACCCCGTCGTTTTCTCTCCCCATCCTTCAGGAAGCCACGGATAGTTTCTATCTCCGAGAGCATTTGGATCGAACGCCTCTTTGATCTTGCGCTGGAAATTGAGCACGAACTTCTGTGGCATCCTGGCAAGTGCATCCCACACCTTCTCTTCCGGCCACCCAACCTGCAAATAGATGTATTCCTTGCCCGGCGGTATCCCGTGCCGGGCGGTTGTAGTGACAGCATCTTCCATGTGCTGGATACACGCATCGACCGAGGAATCATCGTTGGGATCGTACGAGACGAACTGCTCCAGGCCGCACAGACCTCCGCCCCCGATCGTGCTGCCGCAGCCCATCAGCGCGTCGCCGCCGCACTGTACCAGCTTGCCGCTCTCCTGGTCCTTTGCGAAGCTATCGATCGCTATCGGCACGTATCCTTTTACGAAATCCGGCGTGCCCGGCTGCATCCAGCTCCCCATGTATCCGCCCACCCACATGTAGTTGCAATGCTTGTGCCCAAGGCGCTGCAGATACATGTTGGTGAACTCCGCCATGTCAGGTTCACAGAAGCGTTCAACTTTATAACATCCGCATTGACGCATGATTGCATTCAGTATTTTGTCCTGAAGTTGGATATTCTCGATGGAGCTACCTTGCAGGATGAGCTGAAACGAGATGCGCGACTCCTCTGTAATTCGCTTGATCTCGGGATCGGCAACAGCAGTCTCCACATCGTTCAGAGTCTTCGTCGGGTCAATATAGGTAAGCCATAGTGCTGCCGCAAGATCCGCGCCGGCCAGATTGAACTGGCGGTGGAAGATGTAGCCGATGCCGTTATCGTAGATCTTGTAAAAGCAGTCTGCGTATGCATCCCAGCTTGGCGCTCCGATTGTGTATACTCGGAATTTCTCGGGAATGGGAAGACGGTATCCCGGAGCCTTCCCCGTGGGTTCCATAACCGGTGGCCCTTCCCAGGGGCTGAGCTTGATCGCGCACCTGGTGTAGGTTCCCAGTCCGCCGCGCGAGCCCAGCGTACCGCGCGTGATCCCGCGCGGACTCGGTCCAGGACCCTCCGAGCAGAACCATCCACAGTTTGAGCTCAGGGAGCCGGTCCTAATGACGTCCCCTGCCGGGGTTACCCACTCCTGCCCCAGAAGGTTCTCTGAGTTATTGCCCATGTAAAAACTGGATGGACCTGCGCCAAAGTACGCGCAAGCGCTTGCCACGATCGAGGTTGAGCACCCTGCGCCGATGATATTCACATTCAGGCCTCGCTTCATTACCTCAGCCTGCAACTGAGCGCAGATCACGTACGGCTCGACAACGGCGTACATGTTCTTTTCGTCGATTTCGATGATTTTGTCCATCCGGCGCAAGTCAAATTGAACCGTGGGCTCGTCATCTTTAAGCGGGGCGGCCCAATGATACCATCCAGTCGAAATCGGCTTCACCTTTATCCCATACTTATTGCATAGTCGGGTTACAGCAGCTACTTCTTCCGTAGATCCCGGCAACACAATAGCCCAAGGACGAGGCATGAAATGGCAGTGATCAGGCCGCACCAGTTCACTCATCACTTCGAAAGCATAGGAATCAAGTATGGCTGGGTCATCGCTGATATTGTCGGCTCCGACGATGTCTTTAATAGCGCCGTATGCTTCTTTTGGAATCGTTCTGATCATGACGTCTTCGTGCCTCTTCCGGCCTAGAGGGCCTGTGCCACCAGTTCTACAATGTCGAATACTTTCAGCTTTGCTTCGCTGGATTCGATCGAATCGAGGAAGTTGCGCTCGCACCACGAGCAAGCCGTCACGATTGCGGCCGCGCCGGTCGATCGCGCTTCTTCCAGACGCTCGTCCGCAGTAGCGCGCGAAAACTCCGGATATGCCTCGCGCGACCCGCCGCCCGCCCCACAGCACCACGACGCTTCACGGATGCGCTCCATTTCTCGAAGCTCGATCCCGGGGATCGCCCGAAGGATTTCCCTGGGCTCTTCGTAGACGCCGAACGCTCCGTTGTATCGTGGGCGTGGCGGATCGTAGCAGACCGCCTGCCCGAATATCTTCTTTTCCTCGCCTTCCCACGCGACGTAGGGCTCGCCCTGCCGGCCCAGGTGGCACGGATCATGGTAGGTGACCGTCATCTTTTGCGGCCTGGTAAACTTCAGCTTGCCCTCGCGCACGAGTTGCGCAATGAACTGCACCATGTGCACGACTTTGATCTCAGAGCCGGCCTTTGCGGTGTATTTGCGGCTGAAGGTGTGATAGCACTCTGCGCATGGCGTGATCACGGTTGTTACGCCCGCCCTCTTCCATGCACTCAGATTTGCCTTCGCCATACTGTTGAAGTTCGCGCGGTAACCCATGTCGTACGCTCGGCCACCGCAGCACTTCTCGTTCTGGCCAAAGATGCCGAAGTCAATTCCCGCGCGCTGCAGGATGTCGACGCAGTCCCGCGTGACGTGTGCAAGTTCGCCGTCGAATGAATAGCGGCATCCAGGATGGAAAACGTAGTCAGCGCTCTCCTTTGTCAGGTTCTTGATCTGCAAAGCGGCTGCCCAGTTGCCACGATTCTTTGCCGGCTGACCCAGCATGTTGAACTGCGTTCGTAATCCTTCGATCACCTGATCCAGTTGTGGCAGCGTGTGCCCCTCGCTCACGATCGTGGCGCGCAGTTCCCGCATGGCTTCAAGCGGTTCCATGTCATAGCGACAGATCTTACAGCTCACGTCGCACTGGCCGCACAGATTGCATTTGAAGATCGAGTCCTTCACTCTTTCGGTCACAGTGGAGCGACCGTCCATCAACGAGAGCGCCGTTATTAGACGTCCACCTGCCGAGTAGGAGTGGTATTTCCCAGCCTCCATGCTGGGGCAGCCGCGGGAAAAGCGCGCGCTCTTTATCAGATCAAACGGGATCCACTTGCAATAGGCGCAACGGGTACATCGCATTGCGTCGGCGCGAAAGTCTTGTAAAGCCATCTCCGGTTCTCCTGGGCGGGCGCGCTAGAAACAAAGCTTCCCGGGGTTGAGCACGTTCTTTGGATCCACAATCTGCTTGACGGTCCGAAGGATGCGGGTTGCTTGCGTGTCGCGGTTGAATACCATCTCTGCCCACGCGCCGTATGGCCGGGAAAAGTAGGCGCCCTGTTGCATCAGCGCTTCGCTGGCCGCGGCCACAATTCGTCGCACTTTCTCCGCCTCGATTCTGTCGGCAGGGTCAAATGGCAAACTGAACTCTACGTGCTGTGTTACACCTTGGTGCTGCGGCTGAATGTAGATACCCAGATGTGATAAGTCATAGTTGTTTTCTGCTGCGATTTCGATCACCGTTTCCACAAACCCAGGCACCTTGTTGAGTGTGGTCAAAAAGAAGATCTCTTCGAACGCTCCTTTGCCCTTGAGTTTGTAATATGGCTCTGGCGAGCAGCGATCGAGTGCCTGCTGAACAGCCGTGGCGCTCACCCTGGGCAAGCATTGGTTTATTGCCAAGCCACACTGCTGAGCGATACAATTCAAATCAAGTTCTTGCACCTGGACTCGTTGTTCCGGGTACAACCCGGCGCCCGCGAGAGCGATGATCACAGTCCATGCGGGCAAGAATTTCCTGAGCTCAGTCAATTCAGCTGAGCTTCCCTGAAGCATGGTCGCCAGTTGCGCAGCATTTACGCAGAGCACTTCATCGCCTAGGCGGATTCGCTCGATCTTGTAGCAGAAATCAACCAACTCAGCGAGCCGCCTTCCCGTTACAAAGACACAGCGCTTTGCTTCTGGGAGCAGTTCACATTTCACTGAGGCCCAAACCACTATGCCCATCGTGCCCTGTGCCCCGGTGACCAGTCGCATCAGGTCAGTAGCGTTTGGCCCCTTCGGATCGACTTGAGCAACTCCGCTCTTCCACTGCTCCTCGAGATTCATCTGACCATTGCCGGCCTCTCCTGTGAATGCAATCTCTCCTGTGCCCCAGACCACGCCACAGTTGCGCAGCGGCTCCGGCAACGAGAAGTTGAAACGAGGAATTGTGGTTGGCTGACGTTCAAGCAGACTTGCCACAACCGACTTGTTCGCGCGCGGCAGCAGAGGTTGGCTTATACGCAACCCGTGAGCGGATAGCGCAGTTTCCAACACGGCATAGGTTACGCCGGGTTCGATTACTACGATTCGATTGCGGCGGTCAATCCGCTTGATCGTGTTCATTCTGCTCAGATCTACGATCACGCTCTCTGGCCGGCACGGAACAGTGTCGCCATGAAAGTGCGGCGAACCGCTACTGACAGCCACGAGTGGCGTACAGGTTTCGTTTGCCCAAATAACCAGCGCCTGAACCTCAGCAGCGGTCTTAGGCCTTACAACAAAGTGCGGCCGGCGCCGGGGCGCATCGCTCTGGTCCGATGAATAGCTCTCAATGACTGAAGCGTCGTCTATTACATTTTGGGCGCCGACGATCTCTTCCAGCGCTGCCTTCGCATTCTTCATTCCACATTCTCCCTGGCCGGCTGTGCGCATCATATTGCGACGCGAAAGGAATTGATCCCAAACATTCAGGTTCAACGCACCTCTCTCTCGCGCTCAGCTGCACGCGGACTCTATTCGGCTGCCAACACTATTCCCTGCAAGTCCTTGACGCAGCAGCTACGAAGCCAATATGTCAATTCCTTCACAGCAGGCCGTATCAGGTTCTTGATCATTCCTCGGTGGCCGTGTGGCTTTGAGCGGAGATGAACTGTATTTCTTCATTAGCTCCGGCAGCTGATTCTTCACGGCAAAGAACTCCCCGGTAACCTCCTGGATTTCCTGGAAGTGCTTGCGTTTGCCCTCATACTTCAGGCGTGACTTAGCCTGCTCCTCTTCGGAAAACGCTATTTCGACTTGCGCACCTTTGAGGCTCATCGTTCCCTGAATTCCGCACACTGCGCACTCCACGTTTGTGGTTTTGCCCACCACCATCAGATCGCAATGGCAAACCGGGCAGGATCCCTGTTCGTCTCCCAACCACTTTCGGGCAGGTGCAGGCTGCGCCAAAGCTTCGGCGATATTTCTGCCAAGGGTAACCGCTCGCGCAAATGCGTCCGGGAGGAAATAGATCTGACCTGCGTTTCCTGCGCGAAGAACGCACATCTGGTCCACAATCTGAATATTCATGGGGATTGTCAGCTGGTACATCGTGGGCAGCGCCATTGATGTCCAGTCGGTCTTTGGCGCTCCGCCCACCGCAATGAAGGCGCCTACACGCTCCTTGTAAATACGCTCGTCGAATTTGGTCTTTCCCTGATTCATCTCACGGCTGCAGGTGGCAAAGGAAATATCGTGAGAGGGGCCAACTCGGTCACAAAGCAGCTTGAGATATCCCGGCTGGCTCCAGATATAGATAGGCGCGCTCACGATGAGTGCATCGCAGTCATATATCTTGTCTTCGATGAAAGGAAAGTCATCTTTGTGCCTGACACAGTGCCCAGCGCCACCCTGAACAATGTCGACGAGGCAGGCGATACAGCCGGTGCAGGGTTGGATCGAAAGGTCGAGCAGGCGGATCAACTCAATCTCTGCGCCCGATGAAGCTGCCGCTGCATCCAGGGCGTGGCGCAGAAGCACCTCGCTGTTGCCCATCCTCCGGCCACACGACAATCCCAATATCTTCATTTCGGTTCCTCCGTCGTTCAGGCGGTCATCCGCCCGCCAAACTCGTTGTATATTTCCGGCAGAAAGGCCGCAAAGTTGCTGAATTCCTTCACGTTGTGACGGGCCAGTCCCTGCACCGCTTCAACCGGCACTCTCACGTCCGGAGGAAGGGTAAGCTCCGGCTTCCCATCGCTCATCCGGTAGCCCATCCAAAAGCGAGTGCGATGCTCAAGGCCTTCTGGAATCGGCCTGAAGATGTGACACATCAGCGCTGGGGCAGTGATAGAGTCGTCGGTTTTGTTGACCTGACAGGCCCAACCATAGCCTCCAGCGAAGGTCGACACCAACGGCTCATGCCACCGTGACATGTCAAAACCGAAGTCCTTCGGCGACAGAAAAGTGATATCAATGTTCTCCATCCCGTTGTCGCAGTCTTCCGTTACATGGTGTGTTGCGCCCCAGTTTTTTTCGCGAAATGGAATATTGGGATCGAGCATGCGCTTGCGGGTTTCCGGACTGATCATGATTCCGCCGTGCTGTGGCGGATACCACAGCCGGTAGCGGAGGTCCTCAAGCGTGTGCCAGCAGAACCACCAGTCGATCATCTCGGCGGTGATGTTCCTGTACTGATAGCAGTTGGCGACAAAGCCTGCTCCATTTGGCAGAATGCACCATCCGATCTCGACATCCAGGTAGCCGGGATTCAGCAGGTCGTTTAGCTGCTCGGGATAGAGCGCCTTGCCCGGATCGCAGGGCTGATCCATTTTGGCGAGGTGATCGGGATCGGGCAGGATCGGGTTGCGATAGTACTTGGCATACGGGCGCGCGCTCTCTTCCCTGGTGAGCTGCGGCTGTGCAGCCTTTAGCTTCGTAGACGCGTACCAGTCCTTGTAATTCAGTTGCACTTCCAATTCGCGGGTCACTTTGAACTCCTTATCCTCGACAGGAATCGCTCATCTTTGCGGACGAGCACAGATGCTCAATGTTTTGGAGCATCTCGAATGATCGGCACAGTGCGCGTGTATAGGAAAAATGACTTTGACCAGTTAGCAAACGGCTTCTGGTAGGCCTGAAGCGCATCGTTGTATTGCCTAAACGCGCCGGCCTGCTCCATGGTGTCGAACCAATGGCTTACTATCAGGTCGTAGATCGGCGGATCAACCATACGGAAATGTTTACGTGCCGCACCATCGTTATCGCTGATTCGGCAGCGGTGGTTGGCTACGCAGCGGCGCAGCTGCTCGCGCGCATAAGGCGCGGCCTCGAGAGCTGCTTTGTGCGCGCTTCGCCAATGCAAGTAGAAGTCTTCCCTATATACAGCGTCATCGCGCATGATGTACTGCAATACCTTCAGCGCTCCCACCCCGCTAACAATCCCCAGTCCCGGATTGAATGCAGGCTTCGGGCTAGGTACAGGGATCTCTTCTTCTTCAGCCATAACAATCACGTTGTTAGGCTCGTCGGCAAAGAACCTGCCATCCTTTGAAGCCGCTGAAGGCGTCGCAGGTTCCAGAGTCCGCATCATGTCGGGGAAGTTGTCAAAGTAAAGCTCCACCACGCCGTCGCGGTCAGATACTTGTTGGTGCGCTGTATCAGCGAGAACTCCAAAACATCCGTCGATCACGTGATTCTGGATGTATGTGATAACCTGGAATCGTTCGTTGAAGGCAATGGTTCCGTGGTAGTGCTCCATGTAGCGAAAGTACTCGGCTCGGGTCAAACCCGGACGTCTACGCGATGCTGCAATTAACTTGATTGGCATACTCTCTCCCTGGCCTAATAAAGTTCACCGTATCCCACTTCTCGGACACATAACCGCCCCGTACATCTGTTCAGCTAGTCAATACCAATACAGATTTCAGAAATTCATCCTTCTCTTCTGATTTTTCCGAGAGCCATACATTTGAAACTTGCTCTAGTCTCTTGGATTCCGTGAAGCCCCCGGGGTTTCCGGAGCAGCCTCCCCCCTGCTGCGTTCCTCCCGACTTGTTGAAGGGGGATGAGCTAAGAGGAAATCCATTACCTTGCTATCCAGTCTTTCGGTTGTGATCTTATCGCCAAAGATCGTGCGCATCTCGTTTGCTGGATCGTATGCAGTGAACTTAATGGTCGAGGTAGAGGGGCTGCCTGTTTTTGCGAATGCAACAATTACGTCCTGCATCTGGTTAGAGAGTTCGCGGTCCCACGCTGTCCAGTCGCGCGTTCGGCGAATGAGATTGAACGATTCGTAGGTCCCTAGCCAATACGGCACATCCGATGTGTGATATGCACCGGCGGTCTTTGGGTCCAGGTCGGAAAACGTAACACCTGGCGTAAAGGGCTGCACCCGTGTAAACAGATAGAGATACGCTGGTTGTTTTCCAGTCTTTATCTGTGCCCGAGCCCACTCCCGAGCCGAGATAGCAAAGCCGCTGTTCTCCCCAATCAGCTCTGCCTTCCGCTTCGCATCGGCATCATCCTGCACTGAACACAGTTTCAGCAACTCCTCGGAAGCGGTTCCGTAGGACTTAACAGCGAGTGCTCTAAACTGTTCCGCAGTGGTGGCAGATCTCATCGGTGGCGTGGTGCCTATGTCATTAGCGGTAGAGCCGGTCAGCAATGGAACATCCGTTTGCTTGCCTTGTTTGAAAATGCTGTCCACTGATTCCGGAAGCAGGTATCCATCCACAATTGGACTTGATTGAATGCCTGCCGATTGCGCTGCCGCGAATACCTTGTCCGAGGAGAGCGCTCGCATCTCTTCGAGGCTGTAGACTTTCAATGCCTCTTGCAACTTCAGTCCCTGCGCCTCTGCAGTCGCAAGTGTAGGGCCAGATGGAATCATGCCGCCCAGCATGGAGCCGCTCATACCGACAATCCGCCGGAAGAGGCCTCTAGCCAAGGGGCTGGCTTGAAGAATGCTTATGGACATCGAGCCGGCTGATTGTCCAACCAGGGTAACGTTGCTGGGATCGCCCCCGAATGCGGCGATATTTCTCTTCACCCATTCAAGCGAGGCGATTTGATCCAGCAGCCCCCAGTTTCCGCTCGCGTTGTGGCCCGACTCCCTGGTTGCTTCAGGGTGGGCTGTAAAGCCCATCACCCCAACCCGGTAGTTCACCGCAACATAGATCACACCTTTCTTTGCAATTTCGCCCCCACCGTACAGGGGCATAGAAGCCGATCCAACGTAGAAAGCTCCACCGTATATGTAGACAATTACGGGAAGACGATTGCCTGCCTTCGAACCAGCCGGGGCCCAGATATTCAAGTAGAGGCAGTCTTCGCCGCTAAGCTCTTCTCCGAAATACTGATTGGTCGTCGCTGCTCGCAGTCTCTGCAGGCACTCTGCCGGCATCCTGTTCGCCGTCAGTACCCCATCCCATCGCTTGACCGGTTGCGGTGCGCGCCATCGATTTTCCCGAATCGGTGGCGCCGCGAATGGAATTCCGAGGTACGTCTTCACGCCGCCAGGCCCCAGCGTGCCAGAGACGAGCCCGCTTTCAATCTTCAGGGGATCGCCCGGGATGCTCCGCGTCGTTTGTGTGCGCAAGACGGCAAGGTGAAGAGATGTGATTGCCCAAAGCACAATCAAAGCCAGGTACCTTGCCATCCGAGTGCGCTCAAAGTCCATGCTTCCTCCCATTTCACTTCTCCGTTCAAAGAATGGACTTTGAACCTTTCGACACTGCGGCAGATGCCGGATTTGCAATTGCTATTTGCAGCTCGAATTCCCGGCGCCAGGCAAAGTGAGGATGCTGATCGTTGTGGGAGCGAAACTCACGAGACCTTTCTTGAACCCTTCGCCCTTGTATTCCGGCACGCTGCCATCTGCCGCTACGCCAAGCTCCTTCCCATTGAGAAACACCGTCTTACTCATCAAATCCGGGGAGGAGAGTGTGTAGCGTTGTCCGCCAATGGGTAGCGTCAGCGAATGAGCGTCCGATTTATCCACGTTGAGGACAAGTATGGCTACGCCGCCAGGCGCATTCTTCATGCACTGGGCGTAGATCCGCATTCCCGGTACCGGACCAATCCCGGGGTCCAGAGCGCGGGTTCCCATCGTCCGCTTCCAAAGCAAAGCTGACCAGTAATTGGGGCGTGGCACGAGTGTGTCTTCATCGACCCAGCCATAGTCACTGCTCGCGAGGGTGTTGTACATAATGGATTTCACACTCTTTTGCGCAAGGCTGCCGAACTGATCGAGTAGACGGAAGCTATCGATAAACTGGGAAGCCCACGTGTCTCCTCCGCAAGAAGCCTCACCTGTTTCGGTGAGCCAGATATCCTTGCCTGGCAAGTATTGGTCCCGGAGCTTCGCGTAAAAGGACTCCGCTTCCACTCCGCGTTTAAACCAGTCGGGTTTCAGCAGTTCACCGGTATCTGTGCCGCGGTCGCCCATGCACCGATGAGCGCGCGTGTAGTAGACATGGTAGGAGAAGCCATCAAAGATTGGGCCCGTTGCCTTCATCAGCTCTTCGGTTGGAATGAGATGCATCGCTGATAGAGGAGGGGTTTGGGACACTCCTTCGCCGGCGCTGCTCGGACCAAGATAGATGGTTCCTGGCGATTCTTTGCGCAGAAACTCGCCAAATCTCTGGCTCTCTTTGCCGTATTCGGTAGCGCCATATCCCTTGGGAACTCCGCCGAGATTCATCAGCGTCGGTTCATTGATGAATTCAGTGGCAGCGATATGGCCACCGATTGTCTTCGTGTAATCGATGAGAGCTTTGGCCTGGGCCGTCGTCCAAACCCCATTCGCATCGCGTGTTCCAGCGCTGGAGGCAAACGAGGTAACGACCTGTGCGTCCACTGCCCGCCCGAAATCGATTACGCCTCTCCACTCTGCCCTCGTCAGGACATTCTGAAATCCGTCCGGAACCACTTTGAGTGCTGGCTCGTCATTGTCCTGGAAGTAACTCGAGTTGCGCCAGGTTCCGCTGACTCGAACATAAGCTGGGCTCAGCGCTGCGGCAAGCTTGCGCAGCTTTGGATTCGAAAGGTCGATGGGGGGGCGGTACTGATACACGTCTTCTCTGAGCGGGGCTCCGGCAGCTGGGTCCGAAACAGTTGCGTCCTTGTGTTGCTGCATGGACTTATACGGAGCCCAGAAACGCCCGCCGGTTACTTCCACCGTTTCGATGTTATAGGAAACATAACGTGGATCAACGTTCCCTAGAACCTTCATGCTTTTGGGCGAGATCGCAGATTGTCCAAAGGAAGGCCTCGGCGAGCACACGAATGTTGCGGCAATCATCAGCAAGGCGGGTAGGATCGGATACCTTAGGATGCCCAGTGATTTCTCTCTTCCGAAGTACTGGTGTTTGCGATGGCTTAACTGAGCTGCGATCATGGATATCCTCGACAATCATTCCGGTATTTGCGATGGATTGGATGTAGACCAAACAAATGCGCGCACCACTCTCCTGTGTGCATGATGGGGAACGGATGCGGGTGATTGCTCACCCGCATCCCTTGCGAGGCTAGAAGTTTACCTTTCCTCCAAGTTGGACCTGGCGCGGAGTGCTCGTGGCCGTCGTGATCACCCCGAAGGTACCAGTATTGACGGTGGCGCCAGGTGCCCCCCTGCTAACGATATTGAGTGCGTTCCCTGCCTCAGCACGGAATTGGAAATTGATCCGATCATGGATCGGAATTGTGCGTGCCAAGGTCAGGTCAAGGCCATGGTACCAAGGCGAGTTAATGATGTTTGGAGACGAATTACCGTCTACAGGGGATCCAGATACCTGTGGATTCTGCGTAAAAGCCGCGGTATTGAACCACTGCGAGACGGTCTTCGGCCCCTTTATTGGAACGCCTGGCACCAGTTCAGCGCGATCGGACGAACTGCCATCCAAGTTGGCGTCGATTCCATTCGAAATCCCAAATGGCGCACCCGAATGCAAGCGCACTAGCGGTGTAACCTGCCAGCCATTCACGACAGCTTTTACGATGCGGCTGTTAATCGCTAGCTCTGGCTGCCAGTTAATAGAGAACACCGCTTGATGGGTGAGGTCATTTGCGGTCCTGCTTCTCTCCGCTCTGATGTTATTCACGTCCTGAATTGCGCCGCCGGGTGTCCCACCCTCGAGCGGCACATCGTAGATCGCCTTTGACCAGCTATAGTAGCCTGACGCGCTGACATGATGGGCTAGCCGTTGAGTGACGGAGATCTGCAGACCGTTATAGTCTGTATGGAAAATTGTCTCTACCGGGGTAACGCTGCCGAGTGGCGAGTAGGGACGACGACAGTTGTAGTTCGACTTGGAGGGAACGATCGTTGCACTTGAGCCGCACGACGCCTGCCCGAGCGAAGCTGCGTAGTTGGTGGTGGCAGTCGGGTAGTTCTGGTCAACGCCCAACCCCTGATTCATCCCGAATGCGCCGACATAAGCAACTGTCACGCCTAAGTTTTGGGTCAACTCTTGTTGAATGGAGAAAGTCGCCTGGACAGTCTCGGGCCAGTCGGCAGTGTGGCTAATGCCTCCCGAACCAGTGGCGAACGGGAAGATGCCGGTGGTATTTGGGAAGGGATTGGTTCCACCGCGATATGGGTCGCTTAGGGTTGCTCCCGTCAAGCTCGAAGTATTCGGGAAGCTATAGGCGACCGCGAAGGGGTTTCCATTACCGCCCAGGGTCCACAGCTCTTCTGAAACAGAGCCCCAGAAGATTCCGATGCCGCCCCGGATGGAGGTTCTTTGATTCTTAAAGGGAGCATAAGCAAACCCCACCCGGGGAGCTATATGCCCGTACCTGACGGGAACGATCCCACGAGGAACACCAGGGTCGCCTGGATAGGCAAGACCCTTGGGCGCAAGCGGGAAGCGGACGGATTGCTCGCCAGGAATGAATGTGACATTGTGATCCGCGTGTTCGACGGGAGGAGTCTGAACATCATAGCGAAAGCCGAGGTTGAGCGTCAGCTGAGGTGTGACCCGATAGTCATCCTGGATGAACCCAGCATAAGTAAATGAGGTTGTGCTTGTATAGGCCGGTGAGTCCTGCTCCAATGAGGATGGAATTCCTAACAGGAAGTCCCCATACCCAATTCCGGTCATCCCTCCGTTGAATGTGCCGATGCCATAGTTATTCAGCAATGCGGCTTTAGTCGCCTTGTCAGTCGCAAATTCGCCGCCCAGCTGTAGCGAGTGCTTTCCGCGGGTCCAGGATATTAGATCGCGCAGCGAATAGCTGTCAGTTGCAGCGGGACCGCCGTTCGCATCGGGCATGATCCAGTATCCCGTAATGGTGAATTTCGGCAAGGCGTGCGCCCCTTGTATGGCGAATGTAGAGCCGAGATCGCCCAAAGTGGTCGTGGGCATATCGGAGCGATTGTTGCGCATCCGGGTATAGGCAACCCAGATGTTGTTTACTAGTCTTGGGTTGACCACCCATGTCTCATTGATAACTGCGTTGTGCTGTCTCCAGGTTTGCAGCATAGTCGCAAATGGGATTAGTTGTGGCATAGGTGCGGCTGTCGCAATCGTCGATGTGTTGCCCGCAGTTAGAAAGTATGTGACGTACATCGAGTGCTTAGCATTGATGACATGATTGACCTTGATAAGAAAGTCATCCTGGACCATCGGATTCGGTGTGTATCCCGTCCATGAGGCTCTGGGTCCTGCCGTTGAGCTGATTGTTGTATTGGCGGCTGGAACGTAGTTCAGCAAGGCCGTCGCAACGGGGTCAATCCGGTTCGGGCAGATAACGTTGGTGACGCCATTACATACAAACTTCGCGTGCGTCACAGGATCGTTCGGCAGTGTGCCGATGGATTGTGTGAAATCTCCGGATCTTTCCAGCGTTGTGGGAACGATCGAACCCGATTGCAGCGACGCGTCGGCTTGGCGTACACCGGCATACGATCCGAAGAAGAACGTCTTATCCCTGCGGATTGGACCACCCAAGGTTGCACCGAACTGATTCCTGTGCAACGGCTCCTTCGGGCTGGTAGCGAGAGCCCCCCAGGGCTGGGCGTTCAAATGAGGATTTCTAAGAAACTCGAAGATCGTGCCGTGAAGCGTGTTTGTGCCTGAGCGCACCAGCGCGTTAACGACTCCGTTCGGGAACCGCCCATCAGCAGCTCCATAATTGCTTGTTTGGACTCTGAACTCCTGCAGAGCGTCAGGGTTGGGGATACTTCCGCCCGCAGTGTAAAGCTGGTTCAGATTCGGAGCGCCATCGAGGAAGTAGTTGGTTGAACCCGATCCATTTTTTATTCCACCATTGATGATGGAATATTGTGTTGGTGCTCCAAATGACTGACTGACAGTGTTTGATTGAACACCGGGAGTCAAGTCGAGCAGCGTATAGGCATTGCGATTTACCAGAGGAAGATCCGTCATCTCCTGACGGTTCACTGTGGTTCCGACCTCCGCCGTTGAAGTCTCAACGAGCGGCACATCGCTGGTCACTTGCACGACTTCACTAACAGCGCCAGGAGATAGTTGCGCATTGACACTCGCGGGAACGCCCGCATCAAGGCTGATTCCGCTCTGAACGAAGGTCTTAAATCCAGGCGCGGAGACTGAAACCTTGTAATTACCCGTGAGCAGAAAATCGACTCGGTAGGCTCCCGTGCCGCTTGTCACGGCAGTCTTGGTCATGCCGCGGTCCACATCCGTTACAGTGACCTTGGCATTCGGGATCACCGCGCCGCTTTGATCGGTCACCGTTCCCAGAATCGAGCTGGATGTGACCTGGGCCTGCACTCTTTGGCTGACGAGAAGAGAGAGCGCGAAGAGGAGAAGAACCAGAAAATTGAGGATAGATTTGGTGAATCGCATGGTGTGCATATAGCCTCCAGTTTGAATCTGTTGTTGCATGTTACTTTTCAGCCATTTTGGTGAGTGTGTGTTTGTGACCCGCATCGGGGTTGCTCGCCGGCCGGATGCTGTCCAACTGTCAGGCCCCCAGTCATCCAGCACGGCGAACACCTCGCATCAGGTCATATGAAGACTCATTCGGGATTCCGCGGCCCCGGCGGCAGCAACGTGCCGTACTTCTTCTCCAGGGTCTTGGTAAATTGGTCGTGCTTCCTTAGCGCATCGAGCAGCCCGACGATGTCGTAAGCGGCAACCTGCGAGTCGAGGAGGGCAACGCCTTGCTGGGCCCACTCCGCCCTCTGTTCAGCCGTTACAGCTTGTGGCATGCCGCCATGTTCAAACGGGTCGGCGTAGAACCTTCCATAAGCCGATGACCCGGGATCGAGGAGGCTTGATACCTTCTCCAGGTCTTTGTCAACTTCAACATCATGCTTAGGCACCGAATAATTGATTGGCATGTCGTCCAGGCGCCCTACGGTGAGATAAGCGCCATAGGTCAGCGCATGCCGGCTTGTAGCCTCCTCGGCAGCGGGAGCTGGAGCGGCAGGCCGGGCTTGCCGGGCTGCGGCTACACGCGCCCGTCCGCCATCGGCGATGACACTCGTGCTCATCCAGATCGTCGGCACATGAGTCTCGTCGAAGATTTCCCTGACGAGGGGCGACAACGTATCCGCCGAAGGGCCGTGTGAGGACAGGAATATGATCCGGCGGAATCCCTGCCGGATGAGGGAGTGGGTAAGCACCTTGAGATATGTCAGCCCCTCTTCAGGAGTCACCATCACCGTTCCCGGATTGATGGTCGTACTGCCCGGGTAGAAATATGCCAGATACGGCATTACCAAGCCGTCGGATTTCTCTGCGAGTTTGATCGCATAGGCGAGCGGAATTACATATTCGACGTCAATGGGGTTCCCGCCATTCAATTCTGTTGGCCCTACAGGAACGAAGATGACATCGCTGCGCTTCAGATAATCCGCAACTTCGTATCCGGTCATTGAGGTCAATATCCGAGTCCGCATGTGGGGCACAGTCGACGCCGAAGCGCCGCTGCCCGAATCCTGAGCGATCGCCGCATGACCGCCGAACAGGAACAAGGCTGCTAGTGTCGCGCATACCAGCAGAGAAGAAATTCTTCTGCCGGATTTCTGGTGAATTGAGTGCATCGTTAGCTCCTTCATATCTGGTTGGATCACAGCCTTCGAACCTGCGCGTCCTGAGCGATCGTTCAAAGCGCTTACATTGGATTAGGTCATGTGAAGACTTATTCAGGATTCCGCGGCCCCGGCGGTAGCAGCGTACCGTACTTCTTCTCCAGGGTCTTGGTAAATTGGTCGTGCTTCCTTAGCGCATCGAGGAGCCCGACGATGTCGTAAGCGGCAACCTGTGAGTCAAGGAGGGCCGCGCCTTGCTTGGCCCAATCTGCTCTCTGCTCTGCTGTTACCGGCCTGGGCACTCCGCCGTGTTCGTTCGGATCGGCATAGAACCTTCCATAAGCCGATGACCCGGGATCGAGGAGGCTGGATACTTTGTCCAGATCCTTGTCAGCGTCAAACTCGTGCTTCGGCGAAGAATAATTGACCGGCATGTCGTCCAGGCGCCCTACCGTGAGGTAGGCGCCATAGGTTAGCATTCGCATCTGGCTCATCGCCGCCTCAAGACCTGAAGCTGCGGGAGCCGCGGATTGAGTGGCGCTCGCACGGCGCGCCCGCCCACCATCGACAATGACGCTCGTACTCATCCAGATCGTCGGCACATGGGTCTCGTCGAAGATTTCCCTTACAAGGGGCGACAATGTGTCCGCCGAAGGGCCATGCGACGAGAGAAAGATGATGCGGCGAAATCCCTGCCTGATAAGGGAGTGGGTGAGCACCTTTAGATATGCAAGACCCTCTTCAGGAGTCACCATCACCGTTCCCGGACTGACGGTCGTACTGCCAGGATAGAAATACGCCAGATACGGCATCACCAAGCCGTCGGATTTCTCTGCGAGCTTAATGGCATACGCCAGCGGAATCACATATTCGACGTCCATTGGATTCCCGCCATTGACCTCGGTCGGTCCGACGGGAACAAAAATGACATCGCTCCGCTTCAGATAATCGGCCACTTCGTACCCGGTGAGAGAAGTCAGAATGCGGGTCCGCATCTTGGGCACGCCGGCAGACTGCGCCTTAGCGAGAAACGAATTGGCAGTCCCGGCGAATGTCATAAGGCAAACTACAACCCAAACAAACTGCCTTGCTGTTCGCATCGTAAAAATCACGTGTTTACCCCCTAAAGCACTGTTACGGGTGCGATACGACCGTTGACCCTGGAGTTCTCTGGCAGTCGTTACCTTCTGCGAACTCGGCCATCGGCCCCGCCCTACTCACACGCGACAATATGCGGACATGAAATTTGCTGTAAAGGTGCGCTACGGAACCCTCAGAACGAGCGTACGTATCGGCAACCGCAAGTCCTGTTATATCAAACACATATTAAGCCGCCCGATACGAACTTTGTTACCACTGAATGGCCGCGGCGGGCACCGGCATCACATCCCCTTCGCGAGTCCGCTGCTTTGTGGGACAATTGATTGGCAAAATCAGAATCCATCCATGGAGCCGCTAAAAGACGAATTGGGTTTGTGAGGCACTATGAGCACATCGAGGCATGTTGTGACAGAATCGCCCAGCAACGAACAGTGGCTTCCTAGAACGAAGACTGAGCACCACAAAATCCTCGCTCAAATGGAGCTTATTCTTGCGAGCGAGCATTTCTCCCAGTCGAAGCGCTCTCAATTATTGTTCCGCTATGTTGTTGCCAAGACTCTCGAAGGCCAAACGAGTGTTCTGAAGGAGAGAACACTTGGGATTGAGGTTTTTGGGAGAGCTCCGGACTACGATACCAATGCCGACCCGATCGTTCGAATGACGGCTGGAGAAATTCGCAAACGCATCGCCCAGTACTACCATGAATCAGACCGTCGCGATGAACTTAGAATCGACATCCCATCGGGATCGTACACGGCTCAATTTCATCTTCCCAAGCCGGTCGATGATCCGCAGGAAGTCGTCGCAGAAATTCCTCTTGACCCGGTGCCCAATCAGGCGCCCCCCGACCCAACAGCAAATCATGGTAGGCTGACTGGGCACATTCGATTAACCTGGGCTCGATGGCTCGGGTTGTTTTCCGGTGTGGCATGCATATTGCTTATCGCCTGGTACTTCGTGTTCACTCACCAGCACCGTTCTTCAACCGCGCTGGCTTGGGGAGATATTTTAGACGGGCGTTCTACCACTTTGATCGCGGTGGGAGAACATACGTTGAATTCCAATCCCTTTTCGACGAACGATTCGAAGTCGACGACGGATCAAGCCTCAATGAGCGCAAGGCTTCACATGAACACGGAAACTCTCAGCTACTCTGAGGCTCGAGCGCTTGTCCGTTTGACGCAGCTCCTCGATAACAAACACATTGAATACAAACTACAACCTGTTAGCGAAACCACTTTTGCAGATCTGCGGCAGGGCCCAGCGATTCTCCTGGGGGGATTGAACAATCCCTGGACCTTGAGAGCACAAAAGCAGCTGAGATACCGCCTCGAGACAGACAACAACGGTCTGGACTGGATTTCAGATGCGCGCGATCCCGGTTCCAGGAAACTCTCCGTTGACGTCAGGTTGCCATATTCCTCCTTGAGCGCCGACTATGCAATTGTTGCTCGTTTTTTTGATTCAAATACTCAAAAGCCTACGTTGATTGTCGCGGGACTTGCGGAAGACGGTACAAAAGCGGCGAGCGAGTTCATAACAGACGATAAGCAACTGCAGGAGTCTGTCGGTGAAGCTTTACGAGGTTCAAAGGGAAAGAATTTTGAAGTTGTCCTGGGAACTCAGGTGATTAGTGGTGTCTCCGGACCTCCCCGAATATTGGCAAAAGAAATCTGGTAATTCTATTAGGCTAGCTGGCTGCTGACGCCAACTCGATCAATCGAGAAAGAAACCTGAAAAGGGTCGGCGCCGCCTCTCCTTTAACAGATAGACACGGCCGGACCGCAGGGCCGGGCCATCGTCGTGATCATCGGAGCGATCGCGAGTTGGAATGCAACCTGATCGTAGAGCGGGACCGTGCCGACATGCGGCGGGCCCGGCTCGAATCACCGTAACGAGCGACGCCGAATGTGATCGGCCATTCTGCTGCGCGCGCACCAGACGATCCCATTGCGGTCCTAGCGGGCCGCCTTCGTTACGATCCAACGCTCGAACGGATTCCAGCTCAGACTACGGTCTTGCCGTGCTACCGGGTGGTAAGAAGATCAACACTTACGAGCAGAAATCGCAATCGATGGCGACTTCCCTCCTCTTTGTCCGGTCGCTACTGCGCGCTGGCGAGCGACGCCGGCACTTTCATAAATTCAAATGGCGCCAGCGCGCGCGGCGCGAAATGCGCCCGCATCACGGCACCCTTGAAGTAGGAAACATGATTGATGCGCACACCGACCGAGGAGTGGCCCGGACCTTGCGGCAGATAAGCGAGAGCCCCTTCCTTCTCCAGCACACCATTGACGAAGCTGCGATGGATTTGGCCGTCATAGGTCTGGGTAACTACGTACCATTGGCCCAAAGGATGGTTTTTTGTCCTGTCGATTAGAGCCGACTGGTATCCAGGACCATGGGTAAAGGATTCGAAACAGCAGCGATCTCCAACGATCCTGAGCTCGAAGGTGAATCGCGCATTTTTGTCAATGGTGGGATTGTCAGGATCGACCGTCGCATCGAGACCGGTTTTGGGATCGGTCTCGGCCAGGTGAAACCAGCGCTGTGCCGGATCGCCGCCATCCGGGCGCACCAAGGCTTCAAAAGTGAATTGCGAAAAGCCGGCCAGCGGATGCTTGTCAATGAATAGCCCGTCATGGACACCGTCGAACAGCACAGCCTTTCCGGCAGAGGTGGTGATGATCTTGGGCTGACCATCCAAGTGGGTTGGATTGCCGCCGATATTGTCCAATTGATCGAACTGCCAGATTACGTCCTGAGTTGCCTGGGCCACGGCGGGTGTGGCCGTGAATATGGCGGCGGCCCCTGCAAGAACCCACGCTTTGGATAGCATCTGCCGACGCGACTGGACCGTGTGAAGGAACGACTCCCCGCAATTGCTCATCCTTGTTTCCCTGTTCTGACCAAAGCAATTCCGCCCTGCTGTGAGACGTGCATTTCCGGCTCCAAGGGATCGAGATGCCCGATCTGATGATTGATCTTGAAGATGTCCGCCAAAAGAGCGGCCAATGCTCGGAGAAACACTTTGGGGCTACCGCATTGATCGTAGCACCGGTGTTGCTCGGCTGAATAAGCGCTCATTTGCAGAATGGGAACCTTCCTTAAGCCCACAAGTTTTTCTCCTGAAGCGCCTAAATCGAAGCCTCTGGTAAAATTCCGCCAATTCCCTATGCTTACCTGATCCATCCACAACACCCGAACTTGGTTTTAACGGACGCCTGCTCAGGCGAGGCGAAAAGTTTGAATGATCTCTCCCAGCACGAGATGGGTCAGGTTGCCAGGCGTTGAGGGATCGGCCTCAACGCTAGTGTCCTGGGGTCCCGATGGCTCGTCCGCCGGTACTCGTCCCAGAGGGGCCAGGCGCCGTCGCCGCCGCCTTGAGAAGATCCCAGGCGGCGAGATTGCGCGACATGCCCGGGCCACGGGTAATGCGCGGGTCACCGGCGTAGTACGCGTTCGGCTCGTTGAACACGAAGGCTCCCTTTCCGGGGGAAGACGGCGAGTACACCTGGTAATCGAGCCCCTTGGCAAGCGTCACCCCGGTCGCAGTGAGATCCGCGAGCCCGAGACGCTTACCTGTCTCGATGAACGTGGCCGCGAGTGCGTAGTTCGCACCCATCCACACTTCCCTCGAGTCGAAGCCGACCTCCCACACATCCATATTCGGTGTTGCTCCGGGAAGCCCTACGAACGGATGCAGCGTGCCGTCGATTGGCATTGAGTTGGCCATTCCCCGCACATGACCTGAATCGTCTTTGTTTTGCAGCAGCAACTTGGCCGCCGTCCGGAGGTGGCTCACGATGTGATCGATGGGCGCCAGATCGGGCAAGCCGAGCAATTTGGCGTGGTGCTGCGGCCACAGAGTGTCAGAGAACACGTCGGTGTACCTGCGGCCCTCGCTCGCCTCCTTGTAGTAAGACCCTGTCCAGAACGCTTTCTCATAAGCGGCTTTGGCCACAGCCAGCAATGATTTCAATTGAGCCACGTCCACCGATTGGGCTTCCGCGACGCCGAATTCCTTCGCCTCCTGAGTGGCGGCGATCATGATCTCCAGACTCAGCAGATAAAGCCCCGAGTTGTAGATCGTGAGCGAGCCTTCTTTGAAGCCCATCATGTCGTAGGTGCTACCCATCATGACTGCCTCGATGGGTAGTCCTTTGTCAGCGGGAATCCGGGGGGCGATGTCCTTCTGGTACGCCCGCAGCATCGCCGGATAGAACTCACGCAGCGAGGAGTGGGTCTTATCGGCCCGGATCACTCCGTAAGCGCGAATGAGGTACTTGGGCGAAACATCGAAATATGAGGACCCGGGGCCAATCGGGCGCGGCGCGAACGCTGCACCCGGTCCACCCGGAGCACCTTCACCAGCCGGAGCGCCAGGTCCAGGTCCAGCCAGAGCGCCAGGCCCAGGTCCAGCCGGAGCGCCAGGCCCAGGTCCAGCCGGAGCGGCCGGTCGGCCTGCGGTGCTGCCAAACGGGACAAAGGTAACGCCAGCACCGCCTGCTGCGAAGAACGGGGTACCGGGAAGGCTACCGAATTTGTCAGGAGCGCCGCCGTTGCCCGTCGCGATCTGTTCAGACACCGCGCGCACCCAACCCTTCTCGGCTTCCAACGTCAGATCCCGCATCGGCAGAAGCGCGTGGCCCTGTACATTTGCTTCGTTTGCAGCAGCCCATCCGCCGCCTGTACGCATGTAATAAAGGTGCGTACCAGGAATCTTCGCGCCGATTCTCGATCCTTTCAGGTTGGTCTTGACGAGGCCGGATTCCCAGAAGGGGCCGGTCCAGACCAACTGGTGAATTTGGTTGAGACCCAACCGGCGGATCTCCGGCGGAATGGCGGGGTTTGTCGCCAGAGGCCGCCACCACGAGAGCACCTTCTGAAGCGAAGCATCCTCACGGGCGAGGTTTTTGTTGGCGATGGCGAAACCCTGCTTGAAGGGGTAGCTCCCCTGAACGTAGTTGTTTGCGTCGTCCTCCCGGCCCCCGTAGAACGACGTGTAGCGACGCATCCAAACGGTCCCTTCGTCGAGGCCGAAGCCGACCTGCGGGAAGTCCCAAGCCAGCGCATAATGGATCACCGCGCTGGTGTGCGGCGCCAGTTTGACAGACACTGCTAGCGCGCCGGCCGAGTTGCTGCCGTCCAGCGGAGCATTGGGCAACTTGCCATCACGGTTGAAGGCGGCGTATACATCCTCGCCCGAGCCCTCGGCGTTCCATGATGTTGTGTAGCTGACCTGCTGGTTGCCTACAACCCGCACGGCTTCGGTCCACTCGCTGTTCTCAGAGTCGGGAGTGTTCTGCGAGGACGAGGCGCCAAGCGTGACGCCATGAACCTTCGTGACGGGATCGGCATCGTACTTGGAGTAAAAACCGGTCCGGGTGCTTGTGATCGCCGGAGGGATCAAGCCGTGTACCTTGCTCACAACGTGCGCGGGAGCGTTAGGGAACGTCAGCATTGTCGAGATGTTCGCCGTTTGCGAAGATGTGTTGCTTACCTTGAGGTCGAAATATGCCACCGGCTGGGAGAGCAACTCGTCGTTGTTGGCGACGAACGGCGACCAGAACTTGAGGCTGACGTTGGTTCCGGCTGCGACCTGCCCGTAGTCGATCATCCCAAACGGGTACAGTGCGGAGTACGTGCCCTGCCCGGCGGAAAGGGGATTCCAGGCCGGCAAGACCGACCCGAATTGACTGTTGTTGACCGCGAGCGTCCGCGTGGTCGGGCTGGCATTTCCGCTCTTTACACGGACATGGAAGGCGGCTTGCGGCAGAATCCGATCCTCGTAATTCGTATTGATCGAGCCACCCATATCCCAGGGACCGAATGTTCCTGCCTGGTTGAGCATGAAGGCCCCGGTTCCGACGCCTCCTAATGGAATTCCTAGCCCCGGATGGGCCATCGGATTTCCGTACGCTCTCGTTCCCGGAATGGGCAGAGTGGTCGGGCCGGCACACCCGGGCCAGAGCCATTGCGGGCTGTTCTTCGCCACGAGCTGTTCGACGCACGGCGGGCCGCTTGCAAATACGCCGAGTTTCGTGCTGAACGCGGCGTCGGCCGGCAAAGACACGCTGGCTTGAGCGCCCCCGCCAGTCGCAGCCGCGTGCACCACCAACGGGGCCGGACCCAGCAATGTAGTGACGCCGCCGGCTACGAACCAGCAGCACAAGCCTGCAAGACTGAGCGTCGGCGCTTGCCATAAGCATTTCAAGAGCGGTATCTTCATTTCTTCTCCTTACGAAAGCCGGATTACTCGGGGATGCGATCACTGCGAACAGCCCTGTGATTGATCCCAGTGGAAACATCGCCTGATTATTGCCGCCATCAGGGTCGGAATCTTTGCGGCTGCATTTTGACCGGGCTTCTGCCGACAATTACGAATGGATACTCGGCCATCGGCAGCGAAGAAATAGTCATCACACTCTGGCTAATCTTCACAGGCTGCAGCATGTGTCTTCAGCTGAGCCCGCCCCAAACTACATCGCTCCGAAGCTCCTCACGTCTAAGCGCGCGACTCACTTCGGTATCAAACTGCCATTAGCTGGGAGAGTGACTTCCTGGATAAACTTATCGTGATCACGCAATGCCTGTACGATTGCTTTGATGTCTGACGCTTTGACACCGGCTTCGATCTGGGCCACCCCCTGTTTTGCCCATTCCGCTCGCTGCTCCGCCGTTATCGGATGGGCCGTACCTGCATGGTCTGCCGGGTAGGTGTAGAAATTCCCGACCGTATTGCTTCCAGTGCCCAAGGCATTTAGCTTCTTGTAGGCCTCGTTTACGGGGTGAGGGGGAGGCGGAGGCTCCGAAACATTCAGAGGGATGTCTTCCAGTCTGCCGACAATCGAATAAGCGCCGTACAGCAACGTCTGTACATTCTCAGCGAGATCCTGGGGTCGGTCGGCGCCACGCCCGCTCTGAGTCCGGGCTCCAGGTCCGCCTTGCGCATCGGCTCCGGCTCCTGCCTGCCCCTTGGCCGCTAGCCCTTGCGTCGGAAGGTACAGAATCGGGACCTTCGTTTCATCGAAGAACTCGCGAATCCACGGGGTGATGATGAATGGCATGTGTCCGGCCAGGTAGATCTGCCGCCGAAAGCCCTGGCGTAGAAGTGACCGCGCAATAGCTGTAAGGTAGGCTGTTTCTTCCGATGGCTCAACCAACACGGTGCCGCTGGCCGGAGACGTCCCGCCAGGATAGAAGTAACTGAGATTTGGCAGGACGAGCCCGTCGACCTCCTCCGCCAACTTCTGCGCCCATGCCAGTGCGCCTACATATTCGCAATCCACGGGGAAACCACCGTGGACTTCCACAACCCCCACCGGTACGAAGATGATGTCGTTGCGTTTCAGATATTCATCGATTTCGGCGTTGGTCAGGCTGGTGAGATAGCGCGTGCGCATGGGCGGGGTTCCTTGACACCAGGACGCCGTTGCCATAAAGGTCGATAAAAGCGCCAACCGCATCAACCAAGAGCCAGTCAGTAGAACAATTCTGGACATTGCACCTCCTGAGAAGACGCATTATTCCGCCGAGTTGCCATTTTCCACCTCTCGGACGCGGTGAATCGCGGCCGGGCTGCTTTCGCCAGCCGCGCAGCGACTCTTCAACGCCTACATATAGTTATTGAATCTGAGCAAACCTTTTAGGTCCGCTACAGAACTCTCCGTATGAGCGTACTGTTCAATACTGATAAACCGTTTAAGTTTAGCTATTTATGTAGATGCTCATTACGAGCCTCACTACTCTCCTGTAAATATCCCCCGGCAGAGCAGGCTGTTACGAAAGTCTGGATTGATCGGGGAAATGATGGGAAAATGCCCTCGTGGTGAACGAGGGCATTTTTCATGGGCTTCATTCAAGGTGAGGGACGAACACAAGGCACATTGTTTCCGGTGGTGCTGGACGATCTGGTTCCGGGCGACCACGTCTGTCGCGTGATCGACGCTTTCGTTGGCCGATTGGATATGAATGAGCTCGGGTTCGAGCGTTCCGAGCCAGCAGAAACGGGACGGCCGGGCTACGACCCGCGCGATCTTTTGAAGCTCTATTTGTATGGCTATCTGCAGCAGATTCGCTCGTCCCGGCGTTTGGAAGCCGAGTGTCGGCGCAACGTTGAAGTGATGTGGTTGCTGGGCCGCCTGGTTCCCGATTACAAGAGCATCGCCGAGTTCCGGCGCATCCATCGAGAGGCGGTGACTGAGGCGGGTGCCGACTTGGTTCGCTTTGCGCGTTCGGTTGGGTTGGTGCGCGGCGACTGGGTGGCTATCGACGGGTCGAAGTTCCTGGCCGTAAGCAGTGCGCGCAGTGTACGCGAGCGCGAGGCCATGGAGCGCTATCTGGACGCTGTGGACACTGCCGACGGGCAGGAAGAAATAGTCATCGACCTGAACGCCGTGGCTCAGGCGCTGGAGAAGTTGAACCGACATCGGGAGCCGGAGGCGCACTTCATGCGTGTGGGTCACGGCCATGCGCCTGCCTACAACGTGCAGACCGCGGTGGATGCTGAACATGCTCTGATCGTGGCCCAGAAGGTGACCGGGGAAGCAACCGATAACCGGAGCCTGTTGCCAATGGCCGAGGCCGCACAGCAGGCAGTTGGCAATCCGCCTTCGCTGAATGTGGTCGCCGACGCCGGCTACTCCAACGGCGAACAGGCCGAAGCCTGCGAGACCAAAGGCATCTTGCCGCATGTGCCAGCCAACCGCGCCATCAATAACCAGGGCGATGGAACACTGTTCGACCGTACCGCGTTCCGCTACGACGCGGCGACGGACACGTTCCACTGCCCGGCTGGGCAGACACTCACGCGCAAGCAACTACAGCGGAGTAAGAACAGAGTGGCCTATACGGCGCCAGCGGGGGTCTGCGGCGCTTGCCCAATGAAAGCTCGCTGCACTCCATCCCCGCAACGCTATGTACATCGCCACCTGTACGAGGACGCGTTGGAGCGAATGCAGCAACGTGCCACGCCCACCGCAATGCGGCTGCGGCGATCTACCGTTGAGCATCCCTTCGGCACGCTCAAGTACCGCATCTTCGGACACCCGCGCTTCCTGCTGCGCGGCCTCGGCGGAGCGCAGACCGAAATCAGTCTGGCAACAATGGCCTACAACCTGAAACGGATGATGAAGGTGCTGGGAGCCAGCCGCCTGGTTCAGGCGGTCAGCCCGGCCTGATGGCCTACTGGCCTCATCAAATCTCCCGATAAGCCAAACAGAGCCGCAAAAACAAAAGAAGCGAAGCTCCATCTCTGGAACCTCGCTTCTCCTTGCCTTAGTCGCCCCGTTTCGTAACAGCCTGCGAGGCGGGGGCTTCTTTGCGTGAGCCGCTCAAAGCGGCTTGAGCGGGGTCGCTAACGCGGCCCCGTCGTTATCGGGGCCGCCATTCGTCGGCTGCTTCCATATCCGCAGTTGGTTCAGCCGCTTGTCCTCGACTTCCTGGTTGCGGATGTACTCGCGTATCGCCGTCTCGTCGCGCCACACAGTTGACATACAATACCCGCGCACCCAGCTGGGCTGGCACGCTCCCAGGAGGAGTTTCGGAGGCAAGCAATTGTACATAACCGCCCAGCTCCGGAGGCAGCCCGTCGACGCCGCCCGCAGCAACGACCTTCGACCACGTTCTCTCCTGGCGCATAGCACACTCCAGGAACCGTGATCTGGTCGCCTAACCGGCAAACGATCCAATGGGGGAAAAATCTGGCAATGTATAGGACGGCTGGCAGCAGTGCGGAAGAAAAGTCTCGAGCGCCGGAGGCTCAAAAGCGTTGGATTCATATCCAGTTATGAATTGATTAGTGCTGATTGGTCGGCAAATCCAAGGTATGGTGTTGCATTTTCAGTTAGATATGGTGGAGGCGGCGGGAGTCGAACCCGCGTCCGAAATCGTTGTCAGC
>Ga0326728_10007209_pt1 | contig 28941 bp, 23 predicted proteins | sample MB3enrmetagenome_FD_207602 | JGI IMG/M metagenome (GOLD analysis project Ga0326728, IMG submission 207602) | Lab enriched peat soil microbial communities from McLean, Ithaca, NY, United States - MB31MN | ecosystem: Environmental > Terrestrial > Soil > Wetlands > Peat | place: USA: New York... | reverse complement strand
ATCATCCGCCTCGCCCGGCAGGCAAAAGAACTGGGCTTCGACCTTGTTCCGCTGGACCAAGCGGCATGAAATCGCAATCTCTAAATCCATCAATGACAACGACTAACAAATGAGTTACTTAGAAGAAGAAGATTATGATTAAGAGAGGATACCCAGAAATGTGAAATGCAGCCCGCGCCGGGCAGCGGTCACGGCTGCGGCATGACGGAGGGCGCCGGATTATTGGTCGGGGAGGGCGGCTCAAAGAGGATCACCTCTTCGCCCGGCTTGGCGTAACTGAGCCGTTCGCGCGCCAGGCGCTCCACCGTCTTGGGGTCTTGCATGGCGCGCAGGGCGGCCTCCAATTTCCTGGCCGTCTCCGTTTCCGCCGCGATTTTTTGTTCCAACTCCAGCTTGCGCGCCCGCATGGCGCGATTGGCGTTGATCACGGGCTGGTACCAGAGCGCGATGCCCAGAATCGCCGCCAGCACCACCAAGCCCAGCACCAGGCGGGTGAGCTTGTCCCAAATACTCTCGCCGAGGTTCATGGCGGCCAGTAAAACACACTCCTTTAGGAAAGGGAAGAAGTTTTCGAGAAATTTGGAGGGTTGCAAAACTTGCGTCAGCAGCGAAAGAACCGCAAAAACTGGGCAGGAGTGATCATCTCGATGCCAAAAGGCTTTTCCAGATCCAAAAGATCCCTATCGAAGGTCACCAAACAGCGGGCTTGGGCGGCCAACGTGCAAGCGAGATGAGGATCATCGTTGACGCCGTTTCAACTTCTTGCGCACGGCGCGCTGCACGGCGAGGACTTCGCGCAACTCCGCGGCATTGGGCCCGGGCGGCGCGCCCCCGGAAGTGGCTTGGAGGAAAACGACGTCCTGTTCGGCCTGGCGGCGAATGCGTTCGCGCAGCATTTCCCTCGCTTTTTTGACCCGCCACATTGCTTTTTCCAGGGCGGCGCGGGCGGCGGCGGCCCCGGCGCCGGTGAGGGTTTGCACCATCCGCACGGCCCGGGCGCGCAGTTTCTCGTTGCAAGGATGAAGGTCCGCCATCAAGTTGCCCATCACTTTGCCCAGCCGCACCATTGCCAGGGTGGTGAAGATGTTCAGGATGATCTTGGTCGCCGTCCCGGCTTTGAGGCGGGTCGAACCGGTCAGCACCTCCGGTCCGGTGTCCGGCGCGATCACCAAGTCCGGCCGCCGGGCCGCCGGAATTTCCAGGCGCGGGTTGCAGCAGAGGAGAATGGTGCGCGCGCCCCGCTTCCGGGCCTCCCCCAATGCGCCCCAGACAAACGGCGTGCGCCCGCCGGCGGCGATGCCCACCACCACATCCCTGGTCTTGACGCCGCGATGGACCAGGGCGGCCGCTCCCGCCGCCGCGTCGTCCTCCGCCCCTTCCACCGATTGCCAGAGGGCGGCGCGCCCGCCGGCGATGATCCCCTGCACCCGGTCCGGCGGCAGCCGGAAAGTGGGCGGGCATTCCGACGCGTCCAAAATCCCCAGCCGGCCGCTCGTGCCCGCTCCTGCATAAAAGAGCCGCCCGCCATGTCCGAGGGCATGCGCGATCATCTCGACCGCGCGTTGAATTTTTCGCCGCTCCTTGAAAATGGCCGCGCCGGCCGCCGATTCCTCTTCAATCATCAGCGCCACCGCCCTGGCCAAAGACATCCGGTCCAAATTCCGCGAACGCGGATTGAGCTCCTCCGTAGCTGGCAAGGCGCCGCAAATCGGCAAAATCTCCGGCGGGTCCGGCAGGGCCGCGACCACCCCGGCCAGATGAATTCTAGCCGGCTTGACACCGCCAAAATGCTGCCGCGCCAGCTCGATGGCCCCCCAAACGCTCTCCCGCCGCAACCGCCTCACCCGCGAGCCGGGCCGGAGTTGTCGCAGCCGCGTCCCCACCTGCCGGGCGAAGCCCGCCTGCTTCAACAAGATGCCGCCCGCCAGAACGAACTCCACCGGCGCGCCTTCGCCCGCCAGCCGCCGGGCGCAATTCGCGCCATCCTCCGCCAGCGAAACCGCGGCATCCGCCAAAATTTTTTGCGCCGCATGGTCCCGCTTTGCCGCCGCCGCAAAGACCGTCGGCGCCAGCGCGGCGACCTCGCATTTCTCCGCGCCCTTCGCCCAGTCAATCAAATCGTCCGCTTCATTCAACTGCAAGGCGCGCAAGATGCTTTCCCCCAAGGCGGGCCATTGGCCCTGGCGATCCATTTCGCCGGCCACGGCCCGCAAAGCTCCGAGTCCGATGGCGTAACCGCTTCCCCTGTCACCCAGGATATGCCCCCACCCGCCGAGGCGAACCGTCCCGCCCCGGGTTCCATTGCGCCGGCCAAAACAACAGGACCCCGTGCCGCTGAGAATCAAGACCTTCGCCATGGTATCCCGCCGATCCCGCCCGGACGCGGCGGCGAGCGCCGTCTCCAAATCATCGGTCGCATAGACCGGCACGCCCGGCCAGACTTTCCCGGCCGCGGCGCGAATCCGCCGCCGGTCTTTTTCCGTGCGCGCCCCCGCCATGCCGATGACCATGCCGGTGAAAGCGGCCCCCGCTGCCCGTTTGACCGCTTTGAAATGCTTGACAAGCGCCGCGTCGTCCAGCAAGCGGAGATTGGCCGGGCCGAACTCAGCGCGTTGGAAGCGTCCGCCGGGTCCGGGGCCAAAAAGAACCACCGTGCGCGTCCCGCCGCACTCGATGCCCAGGTAAGTGGCGGTTTTGCTTTCGGCGGGCTGAATTTCTTTGCGGTTGAATATCAACGTCATGCCTCAGTCTTGAATGGCAGGGCGCGCACTCCGTGCGCGCCGCGGCGGGCAGCGGAGTGCCCGCCCTACCTTGCCAGCGCAGCCACGAGTGACAGGTTAGATAACTGTTCATCTTTGGCGGCCAGTGCTTTCATGGACAAAATTCTACCCCTTTTCAAAATCTTTGGCAACCGGTTCCAATCCGCGGCAGTGCCCTAATTCAATCGTCGTAGCGTCGGCGCTGTGCGCCGAGGTCGAGCCGCAGGCTCGACGCTACACCAAGTTAAGGCATTACCCAATCCGCAATCCACCACGCAAATAAAGTTTGCGCGGATAAAACTTGACTTTGCGAGTTTTGCCGGGTAGCTTGCCGAAAGCTGTTTCGCAGCAGCTTTGCTTACATCCAATCGTCTTGCGCCCCGTGGAGCGGCGGCGCGACCTGGTTCGAGTTCGCGCACACGGGAATTGATCACGCTCCGTACTCTGAGAAATTTAAGATTCAATCACTTTTGGATCGGCCGCAGCCGGTTCCGTAGCGCGGCAGTGTCGTATACTATGAAAACCATTCCAGCCCGGCCGTTTCTGGCCTTCATTTTTTCCATCGCGCTCGCAACTGCCGCTTGGGCACAGCCGCTGACGGTGACGACGATCGCGGGCCATTTCGACGACAACGCTTACAGTAACGGCGTGGGCACGAACGCGTCTTTTCGCGACCTCAATGACTTCTCCGATCTGGCGGCGGACGGAAACGGCTTCCTCTATGTGGTGGACGGCAACACCATCCGGAGAATCAGCCCCGAATTTTTGGTGGTAACCCTGGCCGGCAACCCGAATAAGGCCGGCTACGTTGATGCCAGCGGCACGAATGCTTTGTTCTCGTCTCCGGCCGGAATTGCGGCGGACGCCAACGGCAATGTGTATGTGGCGGATCAGGGGAACTACGTCATCCGCAAAATTACGCCGGCGGGGCTGGTCAGCACGGTGGCGGGGGATGGCAATTACGGTTACGTGGACAGCGCGGCGGGGACGCCGGAGTTCCAGGGACCAAACAGTGTGGCGTTGGATGGGGCGGGGAACATTTATGTGGCGGACTATACGACGTTGCGCAAGATCACTCCTGCCGGGGTGGTCAGCACGCTGGCCGGGACGCAGACCCCTGGATTTGACGACGGCACCGGAACCGATGCGCAATTCAATTCGCCCTTCTTCCTGGCCGCCAATGCGGCCGGGAACATTTATGTGGCAATGGGATCGGTTATTCGGGTGGTGACACCGGATGGAGTGGCGAGCACTTTGGCCGGCAGCGAGTACACCCACAACGACGCAGACGGCATTGGCACCAACGCCGGCTTCAACGGAGCCTATTCGATTGCGTTGGACACCGCAGGCGGCCTTTACGTGGCCGACGGCGGCGGCGTTGGGGGCACCATCCGGTATGTCACGTCCGGCGGTGTCGTGACCACGGTGGCCGGCGTGGCTGGTCAATACCCCAAAGGTGGCGCTGGCTTCCCTGGCCAAGGCCCCGAAGGGAGTAATAACGGGGTCGGAAGTACCGCCCTATTTGGCCAACCGCTCGGCATCGCGGTGGATACTTTCGACAATGTGTATATCGTTGATGGATTCTTCTATACGGTCTCGATGGGTGTGCCTCCGGCACTTTCAACCGTCGGGTCGGTGAGTGAGTCGGCGGGGATTGCGCCGGTTCGTTCCAACAACCCGTGGCAATTCACGGCGTACTATACCAACATAGTTTCGGATTTGCGGCTTCGTGTGCAATCCACGCAGACGACGAATGATGAGGGAAGCTGGGCGGACCTGCCGGGAAGCACGGACATGACCGATCTGGGTGGAAATTGGACCCTGAACGCGACGTACGTGCCGGGCGGAACTCAGTGGTTCCGGGTGATTGCCGCCGCACCCGGTTATCAGGACGGCGTCTCGGCGGCCGTGGGGCCGGAAAACGTGTTGCAGGGCATCGCGCCGTTCGGCAGTTTCACTTGGCAAACGACGACGCCCTACCGGAGTGGCGCGGCCTGGACCTTCACCATCGTCGAGACTCCCGTTGTTGCCGGGATGAACTTGCGCGTGCAGTCCGGTGACGGCAGCGGTTGGACCGACTTGGCGGGCGGCCAGATGGCCACGAGTGATGGGACGAATTGGACGTTGACCACCGAGCCGGTGCCGACGGGCACGAATTCTTTCCGGGTGGTGGCCTCGGCGCCGACGTATCCCGATCAGATTTCCGGGCCGGTTGGCCCATTCACCATCGTGGCCGGCCTGCCTGACACCGGGACCTTCCTTCTCACGACCGGCGGCACGCCGACCCGCTCCAGCAACCCGTGGCAATTCCTAGTCATCTATACGAATCAGGTTGCGGGCTTGCAACTCCGCGTGCAGTCCACCGAGACAACGAATGAGGATGGAAGCTGGGAAGATTTGCCGGAGAATCCTTACATGACCAATGACGCGGGGGCATGGACACTGTTCTGCACTGACGTGCCGACCGGGGATCAGTATTTTCGGGTGGTGGCCTCCGCGTCCGGCTGTCTGGACGGGTTTTCGACGATTTCTGAGCCGCAAACCGTGCTGCCGGGCTTCAACCCCTGGGGCCTTCCCATTGTTGCGACCACGCGCCCTTACTCGACGCCAACTCCATGGACCTTCACCATTGTCCAACCCGCGGTCGTTCCGGGGATGAGCGTGAAAATGCAGCTAAGCGCGACGCCCGGCGATCCGACCAGTTGGACCAATTTGCCCGGCGGGGCGGAGATGACGCTGTATTCCGATGAACAGACTTGGGTGCTATATACCACCAGCCTGCCTACCGGCAACATCGCCTTCCGGGCGGTCGCCTCCGCGCCTGATTACGTGGACCTGGCCTCCGGCTGGGTGGGGCCGTTTCCAATCACGCCGCCGCTGCCAGTCAGCCCGACCACCCTTTCACAAGGCGGCACCTACTCGGTGCAAGACTTTGCGGGTTTTGTAAATGCCATCAACACCGTGATCCATGTGATTGGCGTCGCTGTGCATCTGATTCCCAATGGTAACGCCACAACCCAAGGGGCGGTCACGATGTACGCGGACCAGGGCGGGTCGGTGGATTTGACCGTTCCCCAAGGGCAATCGCTCACGGCTAAACAGTTGGGCGTGGGGACGCGAGCGAACTTGATTGTGACTGGACCCGTAAACGCGGATCTGGACGTGGGTGTCGTCAGCAACGACGGCGGGAGCATCATCGGGCTCAACGGCCACGGCCTCCTCACCCAGGACGGCGGCGGCCTCGTCGCAAAGAACGGTGCCAGCGCGGCCACGATTGGCGTCGCCGCTTTGCTCGAGGGCACCCACTCGCCGATTATCGCTCATGATTCCTCTGGAGTTCTCAGTCAGAATGGCTCCGCGGTTCTCAGCCAAAATGGTTCCGCGGTTGTCAGTCAGAATGGCTCCGCGGTGGTGGGCCTGAAGGGCTCCGCAGGGGTGGGCCGCAACGTGGGAGAATCCCCTTCAAGCCCGAAACCATTCCCAGCAAAACCGAACACTCCAATCCCAAACACGCCGCCGACCCAGCCGTCGTTCACGGGAGTCATGACCGTGAACGGCAATTACACGCAGTTGGCCGGGGCACTGCTCATTGCGATTGCCGGGACCAACACCGCGAGCGATGGCGCGCAGCAATATGATCAACTGGCCGTCAGCGGCCAGGCGAACTTCTTCGGCGGGTGCATCGCCTTCGGCTTGTTTGACCCCGATGATCAGACCGACCAGACCAACGTTTTCCAGCCGCCGGACGGCGCGACGTTTGACGTGGTGGTTGCCAGCAATATTGTCACTCAGGGCCTGTCGGTGCGCGGGCCGCTCTGGGGTGATGGACAGTTCATCAACTGGAGCGTGGTCACGCGGCCCGACGGGTTGCAGGCCCTGCGCCTGACCGCCGTGGAAATTCCGCCGACACTTTTTGCGCAAAGCGCCGGCTCCCTGCTGCAACTGGCCTACGCGACCAATTACACCGGATACAGCCTGCAAAGCTCGCCGGACCTTTCCAACTGGACCACGCTCTCCACCGGGACCAACGTGGTGCTGGTGAGTCCCACCAACGCCTATGGCTTTTTCCGCCTGAGCCAGCCCTAGCCGCGGCGACCAGGCGGCCTGGCGTTTTGGCGCGGCTTTATTGCGGCTTGCCAGACGGATGGGACGGATGGGACCTATGGGACGCAGAGGAGGAAATGGACGGACACTCTGGCAGTTTCTTTCGCGCTGGCTGAATTTGATTTGCAGCAATCGGGTTGCCAGGCTTTTGGGGCTGCGGTATTTTTGGGGGATGACGGAAATTGAAACGCAGCTTCTGCAAACGCTCCTCCAACTGGAAAAAGCGGTGGAAGCCATGCCCGCGGCGAACCCCAAACCGGATCTGCGCCCGCTCTTTGGCCGGTTGGAGGAACTGGCCAAACAACTGCCCGCCTCGGCCGACTCGCAGTTGCGCCATTTTCTGCAAAGAAAAAGTTACCAGAAGGCACGGTTGTTTTTGCAGGAAAGCGCCGGTGGCTGAATGCGGCGCGGGTGTGTTTCATTGTTTTGGGTTGTGGTTCCTAATCCTGATCTTAATCTTAATCCTAATCTCAAACCGGTTGGAAGAAGATTAGGATTAAGATTAAGATGAGGATTAAGATGAGGAGCGGAACCCAGGAAATAGAATTGCACCCATCCGCCACCAGCCCGCCTCTTTATGCTTGACGACACCATTACCGCCATCGCCACGCCTCTGGGCGAAGGGGGGCTGGCCGTCATCCGGCTCTCCGGCCCGCGCGCGCTTGCCATTGCCGAAGCCAGTTTCCGTCCCGCCGGCAAATCCTCCCTTGCCCCTTCCGCCGCCCCGACCCACACGGTTCATTTCGGAAAGATCGTCCGCCACGGCCAGGAGGTGGACGAAGTTTTGCTCAGTGTCATGCGCGCCCCGCGCACCTTCACGCGGGAGGACGTGGTGGAAATCAGTTGTCATGGCGGCCTGCTCCCGGCGCGGCTGGTTTTGGAAACGCTGCTCGAAAACGGGGCGCGCCTGGCCACCCCAGGCGAGTTCACCCGGCGCGCCTTCCTCAACGGCCGGCTTGACCTGGCCCAGGCCGAAGCGGTGGCCGATCTCATCCACTCCCGCACGGAACTGGCCCTGGCCGCCGCCCGCGAACAACTGGCCGGCCGGCTTTCCCAGCGCATCAACCTGCTGCGCGACGACCTGATGAGCATCCTGGCGCACCTCGAAGCGCACATTGATTTCCCGGACGAAGACATCGCCCCCGACACGCGCGAAAAACTTATCGCCCGGCTGCGCGCCGCCCTGGGTTTCATGGACGAACTGCTCCGCACCGCCAACGAGGGCCGGATTCTGCGGCGCGGCCTGCGCGCCGCGATCATCGGCCGGCCCAACGCCGGCAAATCCAGCCTGCTCAACCAGTTGCTGGGCCGCGACCGCGCCATCGTTTCCCCCGTCCCCGGCACGACCCGCGACACCATTGAGGAGACGGCCAATATCCGGGGCATCCCTGTTTTATTTATTGACACCGCCGGCCTGCGCGAGGCCGCGAACGAACTGGAAAAGGAAGGCATCCGCCGCAGCCGCGAGAGCCTGGCCGGGGCGGAACTTATTTTGCATGTTCTCGACGGCTCAGAACCGTTCACCCCCGCCGACCGGGCGTATCTCGCTGAGTTTCCCGGCAAACCGCGCATTTTGGTGCGCAACAAGATAGACTTGCCCCAGCGTCTGCAACTGCCGGACGGGCAGGAATCCATGGCCGTCTGCTGCCTCTCGGGAAAGGGGATCGAAGAACTAAAGACCGCCATCAAAGAGCGCGTCTGGGCCGGGGAAATCCGCGCCGAGATGCTGGAGGTCATGATCAACGCGCGCCATCAGGACGCGCTGCGCCGCGCCCGCGAGGCGACCGGGCGCACGGCCGCCGCCCTTGCCGCCAACCTGACCCTTGAGCTGGCCGCCCTGGATTTGCGCATTGCGGCCAACGCCGTCGGGGAAATCGTCGGCAAAACCACCACGGAAGACCTGCTCGACGCCATCTTCAGCCAGTTCTGCATCGGGAAATGAGAGATTCAACCGATTGCTGGCAGAACGAGACAAAGCAAAATGTAGAGAAGAAAGACGGCCAAGATTATCCAGATACCAACCGGCGAAGACTCGGAGTTCACCCTTCGCTCCACACGCCAGAAGTAAACCGTCAGCAAGGCTGATATCAGAATTCCGGCAAGAGCCAGATAGCAATAGAAAGCTGGAGTCGCAAATGACTGCAAAAACAGACTGCCGAAAAAGCCGAATGCTATCAGGGCGCTGATGGTAGACTTCTTGGATTTAATTGGCAGCGTAACCATGTTGATGGACAAGGATTTTCACGCATGGACTTCCTCCAACAGCCCCCTCTTGCTGTGTTCCAGGACGGTAATAGCGTCCTGGCGCCGCACCGTTGGAAAACATTCCAGAAATTCATCCAGCGACATATTGTCTTCCAGATACTCAAAGAGCGACTGCACCGGCACGCGCGTGCCGCGAAACACCGGCGCGCCGCTCATGATTTCCGGGTCAACTTCGATTGGCAGTTTTGTTTTCATGCTTCCATGATAGCTCAAACATGCGCGCCGCGCACCATTTCAAATTTCCTGTAGCGGCGGTCTGTGACCGTCGCATTCAAGAATTACCGGCGGTCATAGACCGCCGCTACATGCAAATGGAAGGAAAGCGCGGGAGAAGAAATCACTTCACCACCAGGGTGCAGGTGTGGCTTTGGGCGTCGGATTGCCAGCAGGTGCGCATGTAGTCCACGATTTGGTCGCTGAGACTTTCGCAACGCGGGCTCCAGTGGCTGGCTCCGGCCAGTTGTTTGACGCAGGGGCGCAGGCCGTTGAAGCGGACGATTCGCGGGGATTGCGCCAGGCGGCGTTTGAGCTCCTGGCGCAATTCGGGGAAGAAGAACAGTTCGCCGGTTTCGCCGGCGCTTTTCATCAGTTCGGGCAATTGGGAATCGAGCACGCGCAAGGAGCCCGGCTCGGCTTCGGCGAAAATGCTCAGTCCCACGGCGCACAAGGCGCGTTCCAAGGCGGCGGCAAATTCAGCCACGGACACGTACTGCCGGTGCAGTTCATGCTTGAAGTAATAGAGGACGGCGGCGGAGGCGTGGCGGATCAGGTCCGGGTCAACCAGCGAGGCGGCGTCGCCGATCAGTTCGAGGGTGACCCACTCGGCCGAGCAGGGCACTTGCTGGCCGCAGTTGGTTTGGAATATCAAACAATCGCTTTTAAGATGAATCATGTCTTTCCTCCAGGTTCTTGACTTCGCGCACAAACTCGGTGGCTTCCTCGAAGCGCCGATAGACGCTGGCGAAGCGGACATAGGCCACGGGGTCAATCTTGCGCAACGCCTCCATGACGCGTTCGCCGATGGCCATGCCGGGAACTTCGCGGTCGTATTTGTCGGTCACTTCGTCCACGATTTGCTCGACTAAATCGGCGATGACTTTTGGGCTGATGGGCCGCTTTTGACAGGCCTTCTTGATGCCGGCCAGGAGTTTGTCGGTGGAAAACTCCTCGCGGCGTCCGTCGCGCTTGATCACGACCAGGCCTTCGTGCTCGATTTCCTCGTAAGTGGTGAACCGATGCTGGCACTTCAAGCACTGCCGGCGGCGGCGAATGGTCGAGCCTTCGCGCGAGGCGCGCGAATCAATCACCTTGTCATCCTGATTAGCGCATTTTGGGCAACGCATAAGCGGACAGGCCGACCACTAGGCAATGGGTCTGCCTCGTTCGTAGCAACAAAGGGTTGTGGCGTCAAGCTCTTATTTTGCGGAAATTCTGGCCTTTTTTTGGCCGTGGAGGCGATTTTAGCTGGACTTTGCAGGAACATGGGAGTATATAAAGCGCGACAAGTGGGGGCGAAGACATGGCTGTTTCTTTCCAGATTGGCAAGAATACGCCATGATTCAACCAGGGCCGGGCAAATCACCGGCGGCAGCGGGGTGGAATGGAGGCTGCTTGCCGAAAGACGAGGGGGCGGCCTGATGCGCCTCCCGTTGAATACGAGACACTGAAAATGAAAATAACTAAAAGCGCGGCGAAAGCCGCCCTGAAACCGAACGAGAAACCAACCGAAAAATCAAAATCATCAAGCGCCGCCGGGACGAGCGCGGCATTGACTATCATCGACGTCAAACGGGATGTCGGTTTTGGCAATGCCGTTTTCCTGAGGGGCCAGGGTGCCGGCTTGACCTGGGAACGTGGATTGCCACTGGACTGCGTGGACGCCCAAACATGGCGTTGGTGCGGGATGGCAAAAGACCCGATCACGTTCAAGTTGCTGATTAACGATAAGGTCTGGTCTGCGGGCAACGATCTGAGGATCGCGCCGGGCCAAAAAATAGAGGTGGCGCCGGAATTTGCCTAAACCGAATTCCGGGAACAATTGGGCAGGCGGCAACGATGAATCCCTGTCGCGCCATCGCGACAGGGGAAGGCGTGGGGTTTTGCCTGAACTTCCTAATAACAGGCTTGGCTAATCTTCGTTGAACTGCGGATGTTGTTGCAGCTTCTCCCAAGTGGCCGCGGTGAGCGGGGCCTGGCGATAGACCGGCTCGCGCATCGGCTCGGCGCTCTTGGAATGGCGCGCGCGCCGCAGCCAGGAGGGGGGGAGCGGCTGGTCGAGCAAGGCCAGGGTGTTGGCGGCGATGGTGGTTTCCTCCTTCTCGCCGGTGGCGTGGCCGACGCCGACGAAAAATCCGGCCATGAGCAGCGTGACCCGCAACATGGTGCTGCGGGAATAGGTGGGCATGGCGCAGGGCCGACGCGGATCGAGCCAGCGATATAAATCCGCAAAGAACGGCGCGCTCCACATCGCCGGATTTTTTGCCGGCGAGAACGCGTCGAAGAGGATGGCATGCGGCGCGGGCAGGGACGGGGCGCGGCGCAGGAAATCCGGAAAATCGCCCAGTTGCAATTCCCAGCACACGGATTGCGCGCCGTTGCGGAAGGCGGCGCGGCCCTGGCTCAAAAAATCTTGCGCCGGCCCGCGATAAGGCTCCGCGTAGCCCAGAGCGGCGGCGTGTTTCAGGGCAAAACGCAGCGCTTCGGTGGTGCGGTCAAAGCTGACCACGCGAAGGGGGCAGGCCAAGTCCGCCGTGGCGGCGAAGATGGCGAGGATGTTGCCGCCCGCGCCCAAACCAACGTCCCAGATGACGAACTCGCCGGCGTGGGCTTGGAGGCGTTGCCGCAGCTTCAATTGATTGATGTAAAGCGCCTGCGCCTCGGCCACCGGGCCGACGACGGGATGGAAGGTTTCATCTTCCGCCAGGGAATGGATGCTGAAAGTGCCGTTGGCCAGGCGGACGAGTTTGTAATTGCAGTTTGGCATGACGCTGCCGTGGATTGTTCATCGGAATCCGCAAATCCGAAATGCAAAACTGCGCCGGCGCCCAGCGAGAGGCCGGGCGGAGCGAGCGAGACGCTCGCGCTCCATGCGAAGGGTGCAGGACAAGACTCTTCATGTCATCGGTAGGTCGGCGCTGCTGCGCCGCCCAAGAGTTCAGGGCAGAGCGGCAGCTCTGCCCTACCACGAAGGCGAAGATTTTTCTCATGCGCTGCCATGCGGACATTCAGATGATTTGTTCTTTTCCTTGGGGCGGGGTGATGGCAGGATGGGGGCATGGATCCGTTACTCAAACTTTTGCAGGAGAATGCCGCCATCAAACCGGGGCAGTTGGCCAAAATGCTCAACCAGCCCGAAGCCGAGGTGGCGGCCAAAATCAAGGACTACGAAAACAGCCAGGTGATCCTGGGCTATCGCGCCGTTTTGAACGATGAAAAGATCAACGGCGACTTTGTGCGCGCCGTGATCGAGGTGAAGATCACCCCGGAACGGGGCGGCGGCTTTGACCGGCTGGCGGAGCGGATCGCCAAACACAGCGAGGTGCGGTCGTGCTATTTGATGTCGGGCGGCTATGATTTGCTGGTGGTAGTGGAAGGGGCCAACTTGCGGGAAGTGGCGTCGTTTGTTTCGCAGAAATTGTCCACCATCCAGGGAGTCATTTCGACCGCGACCCATTTCATGCTCCGCATTTACAAGGAACAGGGGATGCTGACCAGCGGCAAGGAGCAGGAGGAGCGGCTGGCCGTGGCGCCCTGACGAAGGCGGGGCGTATCGCGTCAATCATAACGGGGAAAGGTAGGGCGAGACTCTGTCGAGCCGTGACTTTTTCCGAGGAAATCGAGTTTCGGCTCGACAGAGTCTCGCCCTACCATCAAAGACGGACGATGTCATAATTGGTTCATGGCGTTGTCCAGGGCGGCGTAGAGCTGGGACATGCTGGCTTCGGTTTCGTCGCCCATGTTGGAGATGCGAAAAGTGAGGCCTTTGATTTTTCCGTAACCGCCGTCAATCAAGAAGCCCTGGTCTTTGACCAGTTTCTGCAGTTTGGGCACGTCCACCACCCGGCCTGCGGGCCGGGCGCCGTTGTTGATGCAAGTCAGGGTCACGGATTCGAAGCCCGGTTCGGGGAAGAGGGTGAAACCGTGCCGGGCCGCCCAGGCGCGCGTCATGCCGGCCAGCTTTTGGTGGCGGGCGAAACGCTGGGGCAAGCCTTCGGCAAAAAACACGGCCAACTGGGAGGCGAGGGCATAAACATGGCCGATGCTGGGCGTGCTGGGCGTCATGTTTTGCTCGGCGTTCTTCTGGAATTCCACGAAATCGAAATAGTAGCCGCGGTCCTTGGCCGCCGCCGCCCGGGCCAGGGCGGCGGGGGAACAGGTGAAGACGGCCAGGCCGGGCGGCATGGCGAAGGCCTTTTGCGTGCCGGCCAGGAGCACGTCCACCCCAAGGGCGTCGAATTCCAGCGAGACGGCCGAAAGCGAGCTGACGGCGTCAACAATAAACATGACTTCGGGATATTTCTTCTTGAGCGCGGCGATTTCCCGGATGGGACTCATCACGCCGGTGGACGTTTCGTTGTGGATGACGGTCAGGGCGTCGAACTGGCCGGTGGCCAGTTTGGCGTCCACCTGTTCGGGGCGGATGGGCGATCCCCAGGGCACTTGCAGCGGCTCGGCCTCCTTGCCGCAACGGCGGGAGACATCGAGCCATTTGTCGGAGAAGGCGCCGCACATGCAGTTGAGGACGCGTTTCTGCACGAGGTTGCGCACGGCGCCCTCCATCACGCCCCAGGCGGAGGAGGTGCTCAGATAAACCAGTTGTTTGGTGGCGAGCAACTGCTGCAACTGCGGCTGGATTTTGGCGTAAAGGTCTTTGAACCCCTGGCCGCGATGGCCGATCATGGGGGAGGCAAAGGCCTGGAAGGTCTTGGGGCTGACTTCGACCGGACCGGGGATGAATAATTTGACGTGGGCCATAAAGAGTTTGTTTGTGTTTGTGCTCGTGTTCGGTTTTCAGTGTTCAGTGTTCAGAACGATGCAGGAGGTTAGCGGTGTTCGGTTTTTAGGGTCAAGTTTCCTTTTGTGGTTTGACTGGGCTTGACTGGGTTTGACCAAGCTAGAAAAGGGCAGTATTGGCGTGTAAATTGTTCATGGAGTGGCACTTCAATGGACATGGTAGGCATAGGGCCGGGAACTCAAAATAACTCAAAATAACTCAAATCATCTCAAACCACCTCGAAATTTTGTGTGGCCATGATCCGCGGAATTGGGCCGATTGGCGAAGAATCCAACTGTCAACCCCGAGAGATTTCGGCAGCAAGAGCCGCAAAGACGGCAAGACCCAGCGCGGCAAAGGCCAACCAAAGCGCTGAGGTTGGATTGAAAACTTGTCATTGAGAATTTTTCATTTGTCATTCGGAAAGCCGGTTCCGAGAATCTTGCCAAGAAGGCGCAACTTTTCGACATGGCGCTCCCCGGCATTTCAGTTTTCAGGATTCCAGCTTTCAGCTTTTGCCTCCTTCGTCTTTTTCGTATCCGTCCATCCGTTCCTTACCATACGCGAGCCATTATATAGCTGATAAGTATGGATGTCAATGGAAAAATGCGAAAAAATGCGGATTCTTACAAGGGCCTGAGCATTAGCCACTTGCGTATCGTGCTGGCCCCATAGTGGACGGACAAGGGGCGGAGCGCGGCCAGGTGCAAGCAAAAAGAATTGGACCACGGATTTCACGGATTTCACGGATGGGAAACTGATTCCTACCGCACGACTTCCATCCGTGCCATCCGTGGTAAAATCTTCGCGATATTGTGCCATTCTGACGGATTGCGGTGTCGTGAGTCGGCCCCCTGCGGGGATGCCTTACGTGGGCAAATGCTTGCTTGATTCAACCCACTTCCACGAACTGCAAGCCGTTGGATTGGATGCACTTACGAGCCAAAATGGACAACACTATTGTTTGACCCCTTCGACATGCGGGCACAAAAGGAAAATATGCCGTTATGTGGGACTGACCCCAGCGGCTCTCACATGACTTTCGGAATACATCATTAGTCATCTCTGACCCCTTTCACTCCTTTCACTTTCATCATTAGTCATCTCTGACCCCTTTCTTGACCCCTTTCTTGACCCCTTTCTCTTTCCTTTCTAGTCATCTCTGACCCCTTTCCCTCTGCCTTTCCCCTTAGTCATCTCTGACCCCTTTCTTGACCCCTTTCTCTGACCCCTTTCTGACCCCTTTCCCTGACCCCTTTCCCCTTTCCCTTTCCATCCCGCCGCCCTCTGAATAATTCATAATCCGCACGAACAATCCAACGCCAAGACGCCAAGCCAGGAAAAACGCCTTCGCGCCTCTTGCCCCGAAAGCTTTCGGGGTTGACAGCCTTTGCGTGACACATCCGCAATCATGGCGGGCAAAATGATAAGGAGGATCCCACGAGGCTGTTTTGGAGCGCGCAGATTTTGGCATTGGGCACATCTCGGTCTTCTCGGGCGCTTCTTGACACTGCCCGATTGGAGTCCCGCGTTGACGCGGCTTCCTGGAACAAGGCAGCCCGGACCGCCTGAAGGCGGAACTCCGAACGGACCGCCTGAAGGCGGAACTCCGAACGGGTCAAGCCTTGGGGTTGCGCCGGGGGACGGTGTCAACATGCGCCCAGTCCAGTCTCCTCCGCAGAGGATTTCTTGCGGGAAGGCTGGGTTTTGATTGTTGGTCACCCCCTCCCACTTGAGCGATAAGGAAGGCTCGACAAAGGTCGGATGGGCCCGTTCTTTGGGCAAAATTGGCAGGGCGGGCAGTCCACTGACCGCCGCGGAGCGTACGGAGTGCGCGCCCTACCAACCAAGAGCGGAAAAGCCGCAGCCAAAGGTGGCCTATCCGCACCTTTTCACGGCTGGCTCATGCGAGGCTGTTTCGCCTGGAAACAGAATGTCGTCTCACGTTTCGGTCGGCGAGTCGCCGACCGGGACAGGCGAGTCGCCTGTGCTACCCAAGGCATCCCCTTAATGAGCCAGCCGCGGCAACTTTTGAACCTTGAACTTTGCGGCTGGAACTCTAGCCTTGACGGGTGATAGCTGAGAAACCGTGGAGAGTTGAGACGGTCGCCAGCCTGTTCCTGGGCATTCTGGCGATGATCTGTTTCGCGCAGTTTTTCGGCCTCGCGCTGGATAGTGAGAAGATCAAAATGAGCGCCGAGCATCGGGAATTCGCCAAGATGGCGCTGGGTTCGATTTTTCTCGACGGCGCCATCCTGGCCTGTGTCGGGTTTTTCCTGCGCGCGAGCCGCATTTCCTGGAGGGAGGCCTTCGGCCTGGAAAAAGCGCGGCAGCCTAGGGCGGTTCTGCTGGGAATTCTGGCGGCGGCGTTGTTCGTGCCCTTGGAGTTGGCGTGGATGTATGGGGCGCAACTCCTGCTGGAAAAACCCGAGGCCCAGCCGTTGGTGGAGGCGCTGCAAAAGACGGATTTGCCCCTGGTGGAAAAGGCGGTGGCGGGGGCGCTGGCTGTCTTCATCGCGCCATTGGCGGAGGAAATGATCTTCCGCGGGATACTTTACCCAACCATCAAACAGGCGGGTTTTCCGCGGACAGCCTGGTGGGTGACGTCGTTGGTTTTCGGCGCCATCCACATGAACTGGGTGGCGTTTGTGCCACTGACCGCTTTCTCGCTCCTCCTCATTTTTATTTATGAAAAGACCGGCAGTTTATGGGCTTCGATCACCGCCCACAGCCTCTTCAACTTCACCAGTTTTGCCATGCTGATGATCACGACAAGCCTGCCGCCAACAACTCCGGTGCAATGAACGAATTCGAACTCATTGCCAGCCTGTGCGCTTCGCTGCCATCCCATTCCGGGGTGATCGCCGGCGCGGGAGACGATTGCGCGGTGCTGGATTCCGGCCAGGCGGGACGCGCGCTGCTATTCAAGACGGACGCGGTGGTGGAAGGAATCCATTTCTTGCCTTCGGCGGCGCCGGAGAGCATCGGCCATAAGGCCCTGGGGCGGTGCCTGAGCGATATTGCGGCGATGGCGGGCCGTCCTCTGGCGGCGCTGGTGACATTGGCTCTGCCCAAGGACTTTGATCCTGAATTCATCAAGAGAATTTACGACGGCATGAACCTCCTGGCCCGCCGCCACGGCGTGGCCATGGTCGGCGGGGAAACGACGTCCAACCCGGAGCGGCTTTTGATCTCCGTGGCGCTCCTGGGCGACGTGGCGCGGGACAAATGCGTGCTGCGCGCCGGGGCCAGGGACGGGGACGCGCTGTTTGTCACCGGGGAACTGGGCGGTTCGCTGGCGGGAAAACATCTGGAATTCGAGCCGCGTCTGGCGGAGGGCCGCTGGCTGGCGGAACATTTTTCCATTCACGCCATGATTGATCTGAGCGATGGATTGGCCGGTGATTTGCGGCATCTGATGGAGCGCAGCCAGGTCGGGGCGGAACTGGCCGTGCGCAGCATCCCCATCAGCCGCGCCGCCCGCTTGCGGGCCAGAACGGGAGCCCCGGCCAAACTGCCCCTGGCCGCCGCCTTGACCGACGGAGAGGATTATGAACTGCTCTTCGCGGTGTCCCGGAGCGACGCCGTGCCGCTGGCCGACGCCTGGCGCAAAGCATTTCCCAAACTGCGCCTCAGTTGTATCGGCAAGATCACCGCCGCGCCCGGTTTGAAAGTGCGCGACGACCAGGGCGTCCGCGCCCTCCACGCTCATGGTTACGTTCATTTCTCATAGCCCGTCCGAGACCGAAGGGCTGGGCGAAGCTTGGGCCGGCGAGTGCGGCCCCGGCTGGCTCATCGGCCTGAGCGGCGGCCTGGGCGCGGGCAAAACGCAGTTGGTCAAGGGCCTGGCCCGCGGCTTGGATGCGCGCGCGCGCGTCGCCTCGCCCACTTATGCGCTGGTGCATGTCTATCCCGGCGGTCGCCTCCCGCTTTTCCATGTGGACCTCTACCGCCTCGATACGCGCGAGCAAATCATCGCCGCCGGCTTGGAGCCGTATTTGGTTCGTCCTGAGGGGGTGACGGTGGTGGAGTGGGTGGAACGATGGCTGGACAAGACCAGCCCGCCCTGGTTTGCGCCGGGCAGGTTTCGCCGCGCACAACTCAAGACCCTGGGCGAAACCGACCGTGAAATTTCCTATGAAGATTTTGGCGGTTGAATTTTCCTCCGCGCAACGAAGCGTGGCCGTGTGGGATGCCGGCGGAAGCGGCGCCTCCCCTGCCCTGCTGGGAAGCGCCCTGCAGCCGCCGATGCCCACTCATGATCATTCTCCATTCCCAATTCAACATTCTCAATTTTCTTTCCAGCGAAGCCTCGGACTGGTCGAGGAGGCGCTGGCGGAGGCGAATTGCCGGCGGGAGGAAATCGGCGCGCTGGCGGTGGGGCTGGGGCCGGGTTCCTACACGGGAATTCGCGGGGCGATTGCGCTGGCGCAAGGATGGCAGTTGGGCCGGGAGACCAGGCTGCTGGGCGTCAGCAGCGTGGAATGCCTGGCGGCGCAGGCCCAGGCGGATGGCTGGCGCGGCCCGGTCAATATAATTATTGACGCGCAGCGGCATGAGTTTTACCTGGCGCGTTATGACCTCGGCCAAACCGGGTGGCGCGAGGCGGCGGCGCTTCGCCTGGCGCCGCTGGCGGAGATCCAGGCGCTGGCCGGGGCGGGCCGGACCTTGCTCGGCCCGGAGGTCGCGCGCTGGTCTGGCGGCGGGAAGGATCTGTATCCGGCGGCGGTGATGCTGGGCCGGCTGGCCTGCGCGCGCCAGGATTTTGTGCCGGGCGAAACCCTGGAGCCGATTTACCTGCGCGAAACGGCCTTCAAAAAGGCGCCGCCGCCCCGGGTGAATCCTTGAGGGCCGTCCGGCGGTCTTTGGCGCTGACCCAAATGTCGGGTCGGGTAAGGGCGGGCAGTCCCCTGCCCGCCGCGCCGGTCGAAGGAATGTGGTGGGAGGTCCGTTCGTGTGCCATCGCCCGAACGGCGGGCAGCGGACTGCCCGCCCTACCAAGTTTGGTGTTTCATGTTTGAGAGATTTTGGCAGGATGCTGCGGCGGCGGTTTGAAAGTTGTGTCTTGCATGAAGAAAAAATCGGTTGGAATCATCTTTTTGACGGTGCTGATTGACCTGGTCGGATTTGGGTTGATCCTGCCCCTGATCCCGCTTTATACGCAGAGCTTCGGCGCCAGCGGATTGATCATCGGGGTGATTATGACCGCCTATTCGCTGATGCAATTCCTCTTTGCGCCGGTGTGGGGGCGGCTTTCCGACCGGATCGGACGCCGGCCGGTGCTGCTGACCAGCACGGCGTGCGCCTGCGTGTCCTACGTCATTTTTGCCATTGGCTCCGGCTTGAAAGACCCCAAGCTGGCGCTGGGAATCATCCTGGTATCGCGAATTTTCGCGGGCATCTGCGGGGCCAACATCACGGTGGCCCAGGCTTACATCGCGGATATCACGCCGCCGGAGCAAAGATCGGCCAGAATGGGGCTGGTGGGAATGGCTTTCGGGCTGGGATTCATTTTGGGTCCGGTGCTGGGGGCCTTGAGCGCGCTCTACATCGGGGTGACGGCGCCGGGCTGGACGGCGGCGGCTCTTTGCGCGTTCAATTTTGTCTGGGCCTTCTCCTGGCTGGCGGAAAGCTGGCAGCCGAGCGCGCATTACACCACGCAACGCCCGCACCTGGATCAATGGATGCACACCCTGGGCACGCCCCGGCTCAATTTGTTGATCGCCATATTTTTTCTGGCGACGTTTTGTTTCACCTGTTTTGAAAGCACCATCGGCCTATTGGTGATGAAGAATTTTAACATTGACCCGGGGCGCGACCAACTGCGGTCGGTCTTCGGCAAGGTGGGCTGGCTGATTGCCTACTGCGGTTTGATTGGGGCGGTGGTGCAGGGCGGCCTGATGCGGCGGCTGGTCAAAGCCATGGGCGAACCCAAATTGATCGCCGCCAGTTTGTTTCTGGCCGCTGCCGGCATTGCCTTGTTGCCCTACTTGACATCGTGGGGGTGGCTGCTGCTCGGCCTGGCGGTCTTTTCCATCGGCTCCAGCATGACCCGCCCGCCGGTTTTTGGCATGATTTCCCTGATGACCGCGGCCCACGAACAAGGCGCCGTCCTGGGCGTGGCCCAGGGGGTGGGAAGTCTGGCCCGGATTGTCGGCCCGCTGTTTGCGCTGGGCCTGTTTGTCACAGATCCCCGGATTCCGTATATAAGCTGCGCCATCCTCAGCTTTGTGACCGGCTGCATCGCGACGCGCTACTTGACGCTGCCGAAATCCGGAGGAGGCAAGTGACGCGGGGTCTCGCTTTTGCCAGGGCGGCATTGCTGCGCCAGCCAAGAATCCAGGGCAGAGCGGCAGCTCTGCCCTACCGGGAAGGTGAAGATTTTTGTCATGCGCCCTCATTCAGGGGCGTGGGTTCATTTCTTTACCACATCGGGTCATCCTTCTTCTCCGGCTTGGCCTCCGGGCCGTTCTGGTCCGATTTCTGGATCAGGGGCATCTTCTTGGTGACTTCCTCCAGCAGCTCGCGGGCTTGCGCCGGCGAGCGCACCACCTTGGGACGGAGGAAGACCAGGAGTTCGGTGCGCTTGACTGATTTGTCGTGTTTGCTGAAGGCATATTTCAACAGCGGGATGCTGCCCAGAATGGGGGTTTTGTAGGTGGTGTCGCTGAGTTGCTTCTGGATGATGCCGCCCAGGACGAGGGTTTCGCCGGCTTTGGCGGTAAGCTCGGTGCGGAACTGGGCGGAGTCAATCACCACCTGGTTCTGGATTTGTTGCGCGTCAATGGTGGAGGATTCGGTGCGGATGCGCAGGGCGATATCGCCGGAGTCGTTGATGTGAGGTTCGACTTCGACGATGACGCCGACATTCCTGTAATTGAAACTTTGTTGACTGCCGCCGAGGGCTTGGTTGAGAGTGCCGGTGACGATCGGAACCGCCTGGCCGACAAAGAGCTTGCCCATCTCGTTGTCCGAAATGGTGATTTGCGGCTCGCCAACGACCGTGGCATCAGCTTTCTGCTGCAGGAACTGGATGAGGAAATCCATGCTCATGGTGTTGTCCAGGACGCCGGAGCGCAAACTGGTCAGGGCCTGGCCGACCGAGCCGAAGGAGGTGACGCCGGTGGTGGGATTGACCGTATTATTGTTGGCCGGGTTGTTGACCTGGGTGTTGTTGCCAAAACCCTTCACGTAAGAGCCCCCCACATGGGGCATGAGCGAATTCTGAAAGTCAGCCCCGGAAAAAACCTGGCTGCCGTCGGGGGAATAGCGCACGCCGATTTGGTCCAGATAATCGGCGGAAACCTGCACGAGCTTGGCTGCGATCAAGACCTGGGCGGGCGGAACGTCCATCTCTTCGATCATCTTGCTCACCTGGGCAAAGAGGTGGATATTGGCCGTGACGAGGAGCGAGCTGCTGGCTTCGTCCGGCACCACCCGCACCCGGCCCACCAGATCACTCACCGGACGATCCGTGGTTCTGTCGGAAGAGCCGTTGCGCCCGGCCGAATCGGGTGGTCCGCCGAGCCAGGAATAATAGGGATCTTCCTTGACGACCTGTTCCAGCGAGAAGTCGTCGGCCGGGGGGATGGTCTGCTGCGACTGTTGTTGCTGCGGTTGCGGGTTGGAGGCGTTTTGATTGGGCTGATTAACCGGCCGGAGGGCCTGGGAACCGTTTTTGGCAAAGAGGATGTTGATCCGGTTGGCGATCTTTTGGGCGTTGCCAAAATTGAGCTTGACATGGAAGGTGGTGTCGCCCGCCGCCGACGGCTTGTCCAACTCCTTGACCACCGCGATCACCGCGTCGAGATTCTCCTGCGAGTTGGCGGTGATGATGAGGGCGTTGGCCGCCGCCTCGCTGGTGATGCGGACCTTGCCATACAACCGCCCGACATCGCGGTCCGTCTCCGGCGTCGAATCGAACAAATAATCGTAGTAAGATCGCTGCGTTGTTTTCTTGAGAAAGAGTTCGTTGAGCACGTCTTCGAGGTCGCCCGCGCTGACGTTTTCCAATGGGATAATTTTAGGCGCCAGACTGTTGTCCTGGATCGGTTCGTCCAGGGCGGCGATGGCTTTGCCAATGCCCTCCATGGCGGCGGGCGGGGCCTGCACCAGGATGGCATTGCGGCGGCGATCGGCGACGATGCTTATCTTCTTGGTGTCCTTCCCGTTGGGGTTGCCGCCCATGTAAAAAATGCGATAAGGGGAATCGTTCCCGCCCTCCTGGTCCTTGCCCAGGTCCTGCAGTTGTTTGGCCACGTCCTGCGCGTCGGCGTTTTTCAGCTCAAAAGTTTTCATCACCTTTTCCTGCGCGTCGGCGGTGTCGAGCGACACGGCAAATTTCTCGATCTCCTTGAAATTGGCCGCGCTGGAAAGAACCATCAGCGAGTTGGCGGTGTCGCTGGCGGAGACTTCGATGAGTTCCTTGGATTGCTTGCCGGTCAGCTTTTGGTAGAGGGGCTGGATCTGCTTGGAAAGGTCCAGGGCGTTGACATTTTTCAAGTTGATCACCCGGACGATGACGTCGTCGTTTTTTTCCACGTCCAGGGCGTTGATCAGGCCGGTGGCGGCGGCCAGGTTGTCGTTGTAATCCGTCACAATCATGAGATTGGCCCGGTCATCGGTGACCACCACTGCGTCTTTGGAAAGGACGCTCTTGACTTTCTCGGTGAGATCCGCGGCGGGCAGGTGGAGGAGGGGAAAAACTTTGATCAAACGCTGGCGGCCTCCTGGAACGGCCGTGGCCGCGGCCCCCATCAATTCGGGACTCAGATTCATCTTCAACTCCTGGTCCGCCGGGACGATGAGGATGGAGGTGCTGGTTTCAATGGCGGTAAACCCTTCCATGCCCAGGGCGCGATACACCATGGTGACCGCTTCCTGCCGGGTCACCTTCTTGGTGCCCACGATAGTGATCTGACAATGCGCCGTGGGATGTTTGACCACGCTCTTGCCGGTGTTCTCGGACAACCACTGGAGGACCTGGTCAATTTGCATGTTCTGAAAGCTCAACGAAATCAAATCGGTCGGCAATTTTTTGGCCTCAACCGCCGCGCTGTCGGGGGGCGGATAGGGCGGGCCGTAGAACAGATTTGTGGAACCCGCCGCCGCGGGAGGGTTGGTGTCCGTCGAGACGCGCGGCGCGGGGTTTGCCAGCCCGGGCGTCGCCGCGGATGCGTTGGCCCCGGGCGAAGCGGGAGCGGCGATGGTCACGGCGCCTGGTTCCCCGCTCTGGGCGTGGACGAATGGCAGCGAGCACCAGAGAAGAACGGCCGCCACACAGAACGAAAACATCACTGTGGCGCAAGTAAATGTTAGCTGCCGGCGTTTTGACGTTTGCATGATTGGGTCTCCTAATGTTTGGACGAAAGAGTCTGGTTGGTTGAGGTGTTGTTGGCTGCCGCATTCCGGGTGGACGCCCTTCTGGCCGGCGCGTTGGTGCGTGGCGCATTCGTGGACGGCACGTTCGTAGATGTCATGTTGGTAAATGTCATGTTGGTGGATGGCGCGTTGGCCGGTTTGGGCATAAGGCTTTCGCCGCCGATACCGCCAAATAAAGTGAGTTCTTTCTGTTCCCCATCCTGCTCGATGAGGACCCGGTTGACGCCGATGCGCAGCAGTTTGATCCCTGCGATTTGGCCGCCGACTTTGACCGGACCGGTCTGGCCGTTGGTCGCCCGGATGAACGCCTCCTGATCGGCAATGCCGACCAAAGCCATCGGCATCGGCCTGATGATGGGGCCGAAAACTTCGCTGTCGAGGATTCTGTCCACGCGGGCCTGGACCTCGGGTGGAAGCTCGATTTTTTTCATGCCGCCTCCCCTGCGTGCGCCGGGCGTGGCGCCGGCCATTATCTGGGCTCTCATTTCCGGGGGCATGCCGGCCATCATTTCGGGCGTCATGCCTGGTGGCAGACCGGGCGTCGCCTCGGGCGAGCCGGACCTCCGCGAACCGCCGCTCCTCGGCCCGGAGCCGGCGTTCGTCTGCCCCGAATCGCCTGGGACGGAGGCGTTGGTTGATTTGGCCATGACATTCGTTTCATTGGCGGCATTCGTGCCATTGGCGGCATTCGTGCCATTGGCGGCATTCGTGCCATTGGCGGAATTTGTGCCATTGGCGGCATTCGTGCCATTGGTCGCATTGATGCCAGTCTTCTTGACTATGGCGGCATTAGTCTCCTTTTGTACGGGCTTGGCAGGCTCGTTGGTTGCTCCAGGCAATGTGGGCAAGGCCGGGATTTTCAGATTGGCCAGAGGGTCGCCGCGCAGAATCAGGCTGCCCAGTTGCCAGGCCAGCAAAGCCGCCAGCGCCAGACAAATGATTTTTAAAGGCCGTTCGAAGCGGTCAAACATGGGACCTCTCCTCCTTCGGTTTCCAGGCGTCGAAATCCAGAACCACAATGGTCAGGTTCACCTTGATGCCATTGGGCATGCGCGGGTCGGTAGTGAATTGAACCGCGTCAATAATCACAGGAAAACCGCTGTGATCCAGGTTATGGAGCAAATCCATCACCGCGGCAATGGGGCCGGTCCCCTCAAATTGAATGGAGCCGGCCTCCCTGGCGGATGGGCGGCCCGCCGTTTCCCGGATCGGCCCCACCGCGACTTTTTCAGACGCCGCCATCTGCTGAATGGCGGCGCTGGCCTCCGCCACCACCGAGGCGCGCTTGAGCTTGACCGGGTCCATGCGGAAGCGATCCATCAAGTTTGTGGCCGTCGCGACCTTTTCTTCGTATGGCTTGATGACGTCGCGCAGGTCCCTGGCCTGCTGCACAAGCCGGTCGTAGGCCGTGCGCCGCGCGCTGAAATAGTTCCGCACGACCGGTCCGTAAAACAGCGCCAGATAAATGGAAACACAGACCACGGCGATGCGGATGGTGCGCTTTTCCCGAAGTGTCAGTGGGCGGTTCATGGGTCGGGGCTGGTTGTTTCGGGCATGGTTGCACCGCGTCCGCGCCGCGCGCCGCGCGGAGGCGCGGGCGTGTCCTGTCCGCCCGGCGGCGGAGCGGGTGTCACCTGGACGGGGCTTCCCATGGGCTGGGTGGGAGGCATCATCATGGGTTCTGGCGGTGGCATGCCAAAGTCAGGCTCATCGCCGGCGGGGCGCGATCTATCTGTTTTCTTGCCGGGCGGTTCCGCGGCGATCGGTTTGCGCGATTCCGCCGGCTTTAATTGCGCCGTCATGCGCACGGCGACGCGGCGGTCGGGCGATGGGGTCTGCTCCTCCACCATGACATTGGCGAACCAGCCGGAATCAATGAGTTTTGAGCGGAAATCACTGACTTGCTCGGCGCTGGCCATTTTCAGCCGGATGGAGACTTCCTGGTGGCGGCCCAAGGACAGGCTATCGAGCCGCGTGCCTTGCGGCGCCGACCTGGCCAGCAGGTAAATCGCGTCCAAATAGGGCGGCTGGTTCTGCTTGAGATATTTGAGAAAGTCCAGTTCCTGATCAATTGTGGCGAGGCGGCCGCGATCGGCTTGCAGGGCGGCCAGTTTCTTTTCCAGGAATGGCTTGCGCACGATGGCTTCCGCGTCCGGGAAAAAGAGCGCGCCCAGGGCCAGGAACGCGGCCGCGGCGGCCCATTTCCAGACGGTCCGCCGGGCCGGCCGGGCCGGCCCCAGGCTCCCGGCCGGTTGGAGGATCAACGGAGGGGACGCGCTGTTTTGCCCGGTGGATTTGATCAGGCCGGCGATGGCGGCGGACGGCCCCGCCCCGTTTCCCTGTTCCAGGCTTTCGCAGGAAACAGCACCCCCCAGAACGCCGGCCAGGAGGGGCGCCAAGAGGGAATCGCGCGCGCTTTTTCCAGTCAAGTAAAGTTTTCCGCCCAGGGAGGCGGGCTGGATGCCTTCCACCAGGAGAGCCAGGGCCGATTCCGTGGCGCTTTGCACCAACCGCCTCCGCGGGTCAATCGCTGCCCCCGGCTGGTCCGGCCTCATTTTAAGGTTCTCCGCCTCGTCGTGACTGACGGCGAGTTTTTCCTGGATCGAGCGGGTGATGGTTTCGCCGCCCCAAGCCAGAATGCGAATGGAGGCCGGAACGCCCTGGTCGAAAGACATCAGCTCCGAATGAGTGCGCCCGATGTCCAGGGCCGCGCCGGAGCCGGGCGGCGGCGGATGGAGTTCCGCCCGCGCCAGGGCCGCGAGGGTGAAGAGAGGAACGACACCACACGCGGCCAGAATTGCGGCGTATTCCTCCAGCGCTTCCTTTTTCACGGCCACCACCAGCCATTCCTGCCGCGCCGGACCGCCGTTGGCCGGCGGTTGGGGCGGGCCGATGGGCCGGCTGCCCCAAGCCAGTTCCTCTGGCGAAAGAGGAAACTCGCTCTCAATTTGCAGCCGCAGCACGCGCTGTAGCTCGTCTTTCGACGAGGCGGGCAAGTTCAGACGGCGCATGGAAACTCCGCGCGCGCCGATGGCGCAGAAGGCGCTCCGGCCCGTCGCGCGGGCCTGCTGGCTCAGGAATCCGCGCAGGCTCAAGGTCAGCCGCTCGCGGCACCGATCGGTCAACCGCCCGTTTTCCCCGCGCTCGATGGGGAAGGCAAAGGCCTGGTCGCCGGTGACGGCCTGGAAGAAGGTTTGGCCAATGTCAATAAAAAGGCCCGGGGCATTCAAGGATTCGAGACTCTTCATAGGTCCTCCCGGTAGGCCAGCGTCTCAATGTCGCTGCGTCCAATATGCACAATGGCCTCGATGCGCTGGCGCGCGCCGGTTGAGTTGATTTTCCCCTCGCAGACGATGCGAAAGGTCTCGGACCGGGCCGTCACGAGCGGAACCACTTGCTTGAACACAGCGCGCGTCATTCCGTCCACTTTGAGCAGTCCGGCCACATTGTCGAAATAGCCGGTGGATTTGCGGTAGTTGATGATGGCCTGGGCCAGGGGCTGATCCACACCCGGCAGGCACATCAAAACATCCAGGCGGGCGGTGTTGATATTGATCAAGCCCGGCAGGTCTGTCCCGCTGGCCAGCGTCAAATCATCCGCGATTTGCTCCAGCAACTCCTGGCTGATGAGCGGCGGACCGGCATTGCCGGAACCACTCTGGCCGCCCCCCTGGTTTCCACCCGCGGAGGGGTTGCGCCCGGCTCCGGCATTGCCATTCGCGCCGCCTTGGTTGGGGTTCTGCGCCGTGACGGAAAGGAGATCGTCCAGGCTTTGCAACTGGTTTTGGCGCCGGTAGGAGACAATCGCCCTGGCAATCGCCTGGGTGATTCCGGGAACCGCGGAGAGCGCGGCTTCGTCAGCGGTCTGCGGGTTGACGCGGTCCTTGCCGGCTGCGTTCACATCTTTGTCGGTGTCCGTGACCGTGAGCAGGGCGGCCCAGCCGGGATTCGGAGGAGGGGGCGGTTTGGAGCCGGGCAAGCCTTGGTCGGCGGGATCATCGTCGCTGTCCAGGAAGCCGTTTTGATTATGGTCGTTGCCCAGGAGGAGTTCGGGTGTGACGCCGCGCACCAAGAGCAGTTCCCGCACGGTCTGGAAAGGGCCGTGGCGCGCCAGGTAGGGTGGCCGGAGGGACATGTAATAATCCGAGTTGGCTCCGCCCGGGGCCGCCGTGTTTTGCGTGGCGGCGCTCCGCCAGACAATAATGGCGCCAATAATATCGGGCGTCATGCCGGTGAGATTGGTGAGTTGGCTGGCCGACGCGCTGTTCAAATTCAGCCGGCTTTCTTCATCGCATATTCCATAAATGATGTCTCCGCCCTCCTCCGGCGGGGCGCGGCGGAAGACCTGGAATTTGCCCCGGCCCAACGGCACATTCTGGAAGAGCTTCGCGTCATTGTAAAGCGAGCCGGTATGGTTCCTGGCCGTTTGCTGGCGGGTCACGACATCCTGGTAAAGGAGCGCCTTGGCGCGCTCGAGGCCCGCCAGCGCCAGATAATGCGCCTGCACCCGGTCGCCATAATTCTTGACCACCAACAGGTCCATTCGCGCCGTATGCAGCACGCCAATGACGAGCACCGACAATAAAACCATGCACCAGAGCACGCCGATGAGAATGGAGCCGGTTTGTCTCATTCAGTTCATTCCTCCCCCGGCGTTTTGGCCGGGTTGGGACCCATCGTTGCCGCCGGATGAGTTTGAATTGTCCGAAGCATCCGTCCCTGCGGCGGGGGCCGGCACGTCCGCCAGCTCCAGCCGCACGACCGTTTGGAACACGAGCGGCGGCTCCCTTTTCGCCCCGGCTTTCTCCGGATTCGGATCCAAGAGCAAGGTGATCTGCACCGCTTCGGGGAATCCCGAGGCATTGGGCGGGGCGGTGGTCGTGTACTTAACCTTCTTCTTGATGCTGGCGTCCCCCCAGGTGTCATACCAATCCAGCCCGTCGTAGTAGGCCAGCGTCAGCCCGCGCAAGCCGCGCGCAATCTCCTCCCGGCTTCCCCCGGACAACGGATCGGGAGCGAGGCGGGGATTGCGCCTGCGCCAAAGACTGAATTGTTCCGTTCCGCGGCCTTTGTCCACGAAATAACTGACCTGGCAATAATCCCCTTCGCCGGGCCGCGCGGGGGTGTAGAAGTGGGTGGCGAAATCCAGGTTGTCCGCCTCCATCTCCCCGAGGACGCGTTGCTCTCCCACGAAGTCGAAATCCGGGGAGAGGGAACAAGCCGAGCGCAGATCCGCGCTCATCATGGCCAGGGCGACGCGCGCGCTTTGCAGAACCTCGGTGCGCGGCTCAATCAACTTCTGACTGGCCACGCCCGCGTTCAAGCAAAGGTAAGAAGCCGCCAATATAATGGACGCCACCGCCGCGCTAATAGTCAGCTCAATGAGGGTGAACCCTCCTCTACAAGGCTTCCTAATCTTAATCCTAATCTTAATTTCCT
>Ga0326728_10007208_pt1 | contig 28942 bp, 30 predicted proteins | sample MB3enrmetagenome_FD_207602 | JGI IMG/M metagenome (GOLD analysis project Ga0326728, IMG submission 207602) | Lab enriched peat soil microbial communities from McLean, Ithaca, NY, United States - MB31MN | ecosystem: Environmental > Terrestrial > Soil > Wetlands > Peat | place: USA: New York... | reverse complement strand
GGGTTGAGGTTAACCAGATGGGTCGGAAAATCGGTTTCATTGGACTAGGCATAATGGGCAAGCCGATGTCAAAGAACCTGATCAAAGCAGGCCATGAGCTGACGGTGTACGATGTGGTTGAGGCACCTGTCAAAGAGCTTCAATCTCTTGGCGCCAAAACGGCTCGTTCATCCAAGGAAGTAGCAGCGAACACTGACTTGATTATCAGCATGCTTCCTGACTCGCCTGATGTCGAGAAGGCTGCTTTCGGCTCTGACGGAATATTCGAAGGAATTAGATCGGGATCGACGTACATTGACATGAGCACCATCTCGCCTGTCACAACGAAGAAATTAGCGGAGGAAGCAAAAGCAAGAGGCGTTCGAATTCTCGACGCGCCTGTCAGTGGAGGAGAGAGCGGCGCGATTGCGGCGACACTCACCATCATGGTGGGGGGAGCCAAACCAGTTTTCGACGACTGTCTTTCGATATTCCAAGCCATGGGTAAGAACATCGTTCATTGCGGCGAGATTGGATCTGGACAGGTGGTCAAGGCGTGCAACCAGATACTTGTCGCCGGCGTCTTAGAGTCGGCTGGTGAAGCACTCGTGCTTGGTGCAAAGGCAGGAGTCGACCCAGAAATCGTTCTCAAAGTCATTGCTGGCGGATATGCTATGCGGGTTCTCGATGTCAGAGGGCCGCTTATCTTGAAGAGAGATTTCAAACCTGGCTTCAAGACGAGGCTACACTACAAGGACTTAGGAATCGCTCTAGCTGCAGGCTCTGAATATGGAGTCCCCCTACCAGTAACTGCCCTAATTCACGAGATGATGGGTGCGATGAAGGTCCTCGGTCGAGGTGAGACTGATCACTCCGCGCTAATTACGTTGCTCGAGGATCTTGCTAAGGTGGAAGTCAGGAAAGCAACGTAGCTTCCTGTTACCACGTGAATCAAGCCGTTCTCGTCATATTACTCTCGTATGGGGAAGGTGGTGGTAGGCATCTTCTTCTCTCTTAGCTCGGGATGCTGCTTCACGAGTGGCTCAAAACGCTTCAATGCGCCAAGCGGAACTTCATCAGGATCAATTCGAATATCGATTATGGACGGTTTCCCGGAATCGAACGCGCTCTTCAGAGCGTCCTTGATTTCCGTCGGTCTCTCAACAATTTGGCCGTACGCGTGGCAGGCTTCTGCGAATTTGAGGAAGTCCATTACGTAGGATTGAGTGACGATATACCTTTCGGGCTCCCACATCCCGTATCCGAACTTCTGACCCTGGATTATCATTCCGAGATTCCCGTCGTTTAGTATGCACCAGACCACCGGGATGTTGTACGCTGAAGCCGTATTGACCTCCTTACTGAGCATCGTGAAGCTTGCGTTTCCCACAACGTCGACCACTTGGCGGTCCGGTGCTCCGAGTTTGACTCCGATGGAGGCTGCAACGCTAAAGCCCATTGCGGTGTGTCCGCCGTCAGCGATGAATCCTCTCGGCATTAGTGCCTGATAGTATCTTTCAACCCACGCAAGGTTGTTTCCACAATCAGCCAACACTATTGCGTTCTTGTCGAGGAATTCTCGGAGTTCTCTGACAGCTCTTTGCGGCTTAGTTGGCACTGCATCGGAAAAACTTACGGGCTCTGTATAATACTTCATTTCGCCTTTCAGTGTGAGTATGTCTTTCAGTCTTGCCTTTTTTCTCTCTTCAAGTTCCTTCAGCTCAGCCGGCGGAAGTTTTGATTGAAGGATCCTGATGTGCTCTATCAATTCCTGCAGAACCGCCTTGGAGTCGCCAACTATACCTACGTCGAACGGGTAGTTCTTCCCAATCTCAGTCGGATCGATGTCGATTTGAATTATCTTCTGTCCCCCGAAATCTCTAACCCAACCGGTCGTTGTCATCTGATGAAATATGGACCCTATCGCAAGGAGAACATCGGTTCTGTCTGCTCGAAAGACTGTGTTAGCCACGTCTTGCCCAAATAGGCCGACCACGCCAAGGGCTAGTGGATGATCTTCAGGAAACCAGCTCTTGCCCATTGCAGTCGTGGCAACCGGGGCACCTAGAAGGGTTGCAAGTTCAAGCACTTCCTGAGACGCCCCTGCCGCCATGACCCCTCCTCCGGACATTATTGAAGGCGAAGTCGCTTTGACGAGGAGCTGCGCAGCTTGCCTGGTGAGTTCTGAGTCACCCCTTATCATGCCCATGGGCCTGTACTTCTGGGGCGGTCGAACTTCCGCTTCAATCTCGGATCGTATCACGTCTTGTGCAATGTCAACATGTACCGGCCCCTTCCTTCCTGTCAACATAATCCTGAACGCTCGTCTCATCACCTCAGGAACACTATCGGGTCTCGTGACGAGCACACTCCATTTTGTTACCTCTTTGAAGATACCTACGTGAGAAATTGATCGTGGACCCCAGCCACTTGCATCTTGGATCCCTCCCCTTCCGAATTGATCGGTTGGAACATTATTCGTGAACGCCAGAACAGCTTGATTATCCTGATACGCAGGGTGAAGTCCGGAAGCTAGGTTAACACCGCCTGGACCAACGGTGGCTGCACAAGCGGCAACTTTCCCGCATGCCCTAAAGTAACCGTCAGCCATGAACCCAGCTCCTTGCTCATGTTGAGTCAGTATCGTCTTGATCTGCGGAAAATCGTAGAATTCATTGAAAAATGGTGCAACTCCCCCCCCAGGAATTCCGAAAAGATACTTAACGCCTTCAGCAAGAAGAGATTCGACTACAAACTTTCCAGCCCTAACTTTCGCCATAATGACACACTCGTTATCATAAAACGGCAGCATGGAGCAGTTAAAACTTATGTTAGGTTCCCACGTACCGTGAATCATCGCGCGAGCGAACTTCAGCAGTCTCAGCTTTTGCTTATTATGCCATATTACTTAAACGCCATCTGTCGTGGGATAACAGACGGGTGGAGTTGGGATGGAATATCGTCAACTCGGGCGTACTGACATGCGCGTTTCAACGATTAGTTTTGGAGCATGGGCGATTGGGGGCAGTTGGGGTGAAGTCAACGACACGGAATCTTACGCCGCTCTGAACCGCGCGATTGATTGCGGTGTTAATTTCATTGACACGGCAGACGTGTACGGCGATGGTAGAAGCGAACGATTGATTGGGCGTTTGCTTAAGGAACGGAAAGAGGAAATATTCGTCGCAACGAAAGCTGGACGACGACTCAGACCTCACGTAGCTGACGGATACAACCAGAAGAACCTCGAATCCTTCGTGGACCGAAGCCTGAGCAATCTACGCACGCATTCTCTTGACTTGTTGCAACTTCATTGCCCACCAACGGATGTATACTATCGCCCCGAGGTTTTCAAAGCTCTCGATGAACTGAAGAGAAAAGGCAAGATTCGGTATTATGGAGTTAGCGTAGAGAAAATCAGCGAAGCACTGAAGGCAACAGAATATTCTGCTGTCGAGAGCGTGCAGATAGTCTTCAACATGTTCCGCCATAAGCCTGCCACGGAATTCTTCCCCAAAGCGGAAGAACGCAGAGTCGGCGTCATCGCTAGAGTTCCTCTAGCCAGTGGCCTGCTTAGTGGAAAGATCACCGCCCTAACGACATTTCCAGAAAACGACCACCGAACTTTCAACCGCTATGGTCAGGCAGGGTTTAGTAGGGGCGAGACCTTCTCGGGAGTCGATTTAGATATAGGTCTAGTTGCTGTTGAGGAATTGAAGAAAGCTCTTCCATTAGGAGCAACGCTGGCACAAATGGCATTGCGTTGGGTCTTGATGTTCGACGGTGTCACATGCGCGATCCCGGGAGCCAAACGACCTGAACAGGTCGAGGAGAATGTACGGGCGACAAAACTGCCTCCGCTTGACTCCAAAACAATGAACAAGATTCAAGCTGTTTACGACACACTCATCAGACCAAAGATACACACACTTTACTGAGTATCAATGAATGATAACGGTCTAGCGCGAAACCATTCCTAGCAAGTGTACGATAGGACATCCACACTTGTGTATACGCATCTGATCTCGTTCAGTGATGACGATTACGCATGTAAGGTCGCAAGATCAATTGAAAGTAGCTCGCTGATCGAAAATGCGTTCGAATACGTAACTGACTTCCAAGAAGCTAAACTGTTCAGGAAACGGAAATGACGAACGAACACTGGATAAATTCATGGGAGAAGGTGTCGTTCTTGATTTCTCTTTCAAGAAAGCAGCTGAAGAAATGACGGAAGAGGAACTCAGAAGCTTTGACAAAGAGATCCGACAGGGAGATGTTGTTTTGCTACGAGCTAACGACTCTGGATGATGCGGATGAGCATATGGAGATCGCAAAGAAGGAAGTTTTTGGATCTGTAGCAACAATCATCGAAGCCGAGAGCGATGCTTAGGCGATTGAGATCGCCAACAACACAATTTATGGTGTTCAAGCATCAATTTTCACGGCTGACTTAGCACGCGGGCTAAAACTGGCTAGAAAAATCCGGCGGGAGCCGTCTTAATCAACGATAGAACTAATCTGAGATGGGATAATGCTCCCTTCGGGGCAGTCAAGGGAAGCGGCGTAGGAAGAGAAGGCGTTACGCTGGTCATATCAGAGTTCACAGAATTGAAATTTATTGTTAAAAACTTGGACCAGTAAGATTGATTATTTGCATTAGTTTTGGTGCGTCACGAGAGATGTGTGCGTTTCACCGCCTTTCCAGAGGATCAGAGGCGACCGAAGACCCAACGGCGGCATCGAGCACACAAGATCCTTCGTTGCAGGTCAGAATTCCCGAGCTTGGGGTTGAAATGCAGTCAAATCTGAAGGTCTCCTGTCCCGAAATCACAAGCGAAATGAATTTAATGACGAAGGATTGGGAACGGGTTATGTCAGACCACTACATCGCATCAACAGAGAAGCTACCTCCGAGAGCGCTGATGTTACTAAAGAGATGGGATGTGAAAAATAGAAACTATACCGATGAAGATCTAGCAAGAGCGGATGTGCTGATTGGTTGGGAAGAGAACGTAACCTCAGATTTGATAAGAAAAGCTAAGAAGCTCCGGGTGATTCAGACACTTTCTGCTGGTGTTAACGCAATACCCTTTCGACTTCTTCGAAACGTGAGGGTGTTTTCGAATCCCGCTGCCTTCGCTAATCCCGTCGCGGAACATGCTTGGGCACTAATTTTAGGTCTCGCCAAGAACATAAATAGGGTGGAAAAGCAAGAAAGTTATCAGGTATATCGCCTCACACTCCTTGTCATAGGCTGTGGGGGAATCGGCTCCAAAGTGGCAGAAATCGGCCTAAAGGCTTTTGGGATGAGAACGATTGGCGTCTCGAGATCATTCTATCGACCTAGGTTGTTTGATGAAAGACACGGGATGACCAAACTAACGCAAGCGCTAAGCCAAGCCGATGTCATAGTCTCTACTCTTCCGTTGACGAGATTGACGGAAGGCATCTTAGACTACGACAAACTAGCTCGCACAAAACAGGGGGCAATTATTGTGAACGTAGGAAGAGGGAATGTCATGAGGGAAGCGGATATCTACAGACTTTTAGTGGAGCGGCCGAGAACAAGGTTCGGAACCGATGTGTTCTGGATAAAGGAAGGTGCGGAAGTCTTCGAGAGCAAACTCTGGGAGCTTGATAACTTCATGGGAACTCCACACCAAGCAGGAGCTGTCAAAACAAATCGGGATGTCTTTGATAATGTGGTTCTCGCTGGAGTACAGAACCTTACGAGATACCTAAGATCCGGTACAGCGAGGAACGAGGTCAGGGTGGGAGACTATTTGTAGGGTGGTTCGAACAGAGTCGAGCACCCGAGACACTATACCCCCGTATGTGCAGCAATTCCACGTTATCATGGTACTCATTCAGAAAGGACCCGCCTGTCACTGCATAGTGTCAACAGTCTCGATAGGTTAACATGACGCAGAACTTTTCCGGGAAGGCGTCCGGTGTGCTGTCCATTGTCGATGACTATCTAACCGTTCAATATAACGTCGTCGATTCCTTCAGTTGATAGACATCAGACCAGCATCGGTTATTGCTCTTTCGTCACCGGGCCGACTAATAACTGTAGAAAGTACCGTTAAGGCACAATTAAATTCTGGAACATGTTTGTGGTATTTCGCACCCATTAGCAAGTAGGTCGCAGCCTGCACTTCTGTAATTTCCTGAATATTGCTAGTCACATCATATGTTCCCGTGGAACCTGCCGAGATGTGTTCGACGTGAATGAGCACCGGGAACGTCCACATTAAAACACAGCGCGTGCTTTTTCGAAACGAAAGCGAAACAAGGAAACTGATAAATTCAACAAGCATCCAAAAAGCCCGAAGGGCGTAAAATGACAAAGACGTTGGGTTTGATTTACACGGCGCCTGCAATTGTTGAATCGGTCACGAAGACAGTATTTGATGTCATGCCGTCTGTGCAGAAATTTGACATTATCGATAACCGAATCATTCCGGTGATTCTTTCAAGCGGCGGCTTGACGCCAAAGGTTCACAGGATCGTGACAAACTATGTTCGCACAGCGGAAGATGAAGGTGCCGATGCTGTACTGGTAACTTGCTCCTCAATATCGCCCTGCGTGGATACTGTCAAACCCTTGGTTTCCGTGCCTGTATTCAAGATTGATGACCCTATGACTGATATCGCTGTTGAAAAAGCATCGAAAATTGGAGTTGTTGCAACCAACGCGGCTACTCTCGGACCGACGACGGAATTATTGCGTGCAAAGGCCCAGGGCAAGGGAAAAAAGGTTGAGGTTACAGCGGAACTTTGCAAAGGAGCATTCGAAGCCCTGTCAAACAAAGACACTGCAACTCACGACCGGCTAGTCTTGGAAGGAATCAGGCGTACTGCTCAATCTACGGACCTTCTTGTCTTGGCACAAGCGTCGATGACCCGAATTATACCACAGCTAGGTGATCAGTTCAAAGTTCCCGTACTCACAAGTCTAAAGTCAGGAGTCGAGCAGATCAGACCCGTATTGGCTTGAGCTTAACCAATCAGTCCAGCTGACCGCTGAGTTCAGCGTCAGCGAACGTTTAATCACTTTGGGATGAAGATGACTTTACCGCTCTCTCCCCTAATCACTCGCTGAAAGCCTTCTTCCGCCTTCTCGAGCGGGAGTCTATCCGTTATTACGGCACTAGGTGTGACTTTCTTACTGGCAACAAGGCTGACCATGCGTTCCCATGTTCCAAACATGGCTCGGCCCGTGCTCCCGTATACGGTTGCCTCCTTGTAGATGATCATCGAGGTTGGTTCAATCTGAACCGGCTTGTCGGAAAGGCCGACCAAGACCACACGGCCGCACTTTTTCACCGCCTGAAGTGCCTGAACGGTAGTTATCGGAGCTCCCGCGAGCTCAATCACAACGTCAGCGCCCCTGCCGTTCGTTAACTCCATGGTTCGCTTGACTATGTCCTCTTTCTCAGTATTGACGTAGACATCGGCTGATCCGATCTTTCTTGCTAAGTCTAGTCTGAATTGTTTGAGTTCGGCTGCTATCACGGTTGATGCACCAGACACCTTTGCGATCTGTTGTGCGAAAATTCCTATTGGGCCCGCCCCCATTACGAGTACCACGTCACCTGGCTGTATCCCTACTCGTTCAATTGCGTGGACAGCCACACCGAACGGTTCGAATACAGCGCCTTCTTCGAAACCTACGCCAGAAGGCAGCTTGTAGGCAACTATCTCTGGCACTGCGGCATAGTCAGCGAACGAGCCTTCAGCGGTTTGGAGTCCGTAGATCAGCATGTTCTGACAAATATGCATGTTTCCAGTTCGACAGTACGAGCAAAAGCCGCAAGGGATATGGGATTCTCCAGCAACATTATCCCCGGGTCTCAGAGACTTAACGTTGCTTCCAACCTCCACGATCTTGCCTGACCACTCGTGACCAATCGTCATTGGTAGCGGTGAATTCCACCGCGTTGTTTGTTCATCCCAGCGGTATATGTGAAGGTCTGAGCCGCATATCGCGGTAGCCTTTATCTTGACGAGAACTTCTGAAGGCTTAATCTTAGGGTCTTCGATTTCCTGGACTTCAACACCCGGCTTTGGAACCGTCTTTCTAATTGCTTTCAACAGCCTTACTCCTCAAGTACTTGAGCCCGTTTGTCTCCGAAGGTTAATTGACCATGATTTTAGCTTAAGGCATACCGGTCGCATTTGGAAAGAGGGGGTCGTGGTCGAGGGTGAGAACATGCTGTTGGATTCAAATACGCCCCGTAATAAACGAAGTCGAGACAGATTCGAATGACGGACAACGCAAAACCAGTCATCGGCATAACGATGGGAGATCCAGCAGGCGTCGGCCCTGAAATAACCTGCAAGATGTTTGCTGACAAAACAGTCTACGACTTTTGCAGACCCTTAGTTATCGGAGATACTGCATGCCTAAGTGAAGGAATGAAAGTAGGCAAAGTATCGCTCCAGTTGAATTCAATCAAGAAGGCCAGCGAAGGTAAATTCGTTCCTGGAACCATCGACGTCATCGACTTACATAACGTTGACATCAAGAGTTTGAAGATGGGCGAACCACAAGCCATGGCGGGAAAGGCTTGCGTCGAATACATCAAGAGGGCTGTCGAACTCGCAACCGTTGGTGAAATTGATGCGATCGTAACCGCCCCGATCAACAAGAAAGCCATGAACATGGGCGGGTACAAGTACTCAGGTCACACAGAACTCCTAGCAGACTTGACCGGGACTAAAGACTTCGCTATGCTACTCGTTACTGGGCCGCTGAAAGTCATCCATGTGTCCACACACGTGTCACTCGCAGAGGCAATTCAGAGAGTGACGAAGGAACGTGTAGTAACTGTAATCAAACTAGCCGACCAAGCTCTGAAACAACTTGGCACGCCCCACCCACGGATAGCAGTTGCGGGCCTCAATCCGCATGCCGGAGAAGATGGCATGTTCGGGAGAGAAGAAATAAATGTCATCAGCCCCGCAGTCGAATCCGCTAAGAAAGACGGTGTCGATGTTTCGGGCCCCATCGCCCCTGACACCGTCTTTGTCCGCGCCAAGAACGGTGAATACGACGTAGTCGTCGCAATGTACCACGACCAAGGCCACGTTGCTATCAAAATGCTAGGATTTCAGCTCGGGGTCAATGTCAGCATCGGGCTGCCAATAATCAGAACGTCGGTAGATCACGGCACTGCCTATCGCAGAGCAGGACTTAGACTTGGGACAGGTGACGCCTCAAGTCTTATCGAAGCAACTAAATTGGCAGCTCAAATGGCTAAGAGTAGGACAAAGCACTAGGGGTCGTTGAGGAATAGTCCCCGGCGCCCCCAAAATGCGAAAGAACGAATGGCAGCCAGAGCGCGTTGAAAGGAAAAGGATCACGAAGCGTGATTGGACGGAAAGATCAACGCTGCGTACTCGACGAGTAATAATCGCGGACGATTTCACTGGTGCATGCGACGTCGGAATTCAATTTGCAAAACACGGCATCTCAACCTCAGTCATTTTTCGTAAACCTTCTACACAGGAACTGAAAGCCGCTGGTTTGGTAGTATATGATACTGAAACACGGAACGAATTTGAAAAAGAAGCTTATCGTAGGGTACTGAGCTTCTGCTCCGTATGCCAGAAAGCTGGGGTCGACCTCGCATACAAGAAGATTGATTCCACGCTACGAGGAAATCTGGGCGCTGAGCTACAGGCTATCCTTGATCGTTTCAGGGAATCCTTCGTGCTTATTTGCCCAACATACCCTGAGTATAAGCGGACTGTAGTTGACGGGCACTTATTGGTCAACGGAGTTCCCGTTGATAAGACAGAGTTCGCAAAGGACCCTTCAAATCCAGTGAGGTCATCTGACATCAGGACCCTAGTAATGTCGCAGACTTCTGAATCAGTGGGCGGCATTCAGTTAGCGACCGTGCGTAAGGGGTCTCATAAGGTTAGTTGGGCAATCAGACAATTGGCCGAGAGAGGAATCAGAGTCATTTGGGCAGATGCGGAAAACAGGAATGATCTGAAGAGTGTCGCGAGTGCATGCTTTCAGAGTAACCTGATTCCTTGTGGGTCAGCGGGATTAGCAGAGGAAATTGCTAGAATTCTGCAATCTCTCCGTCCGAAGATCATGATTCTATCGGCCACTACTAATGAAGCGACGTTAAATGAGCTTCAAAGAATGGCGAGATATCCTAGAGTTTTCCTCCTCAAAGCCAGAGTGGATGCTCTTGCTGGAGAATCGAGAAGCCTTGAGATAAGCAGGATTCACATGCTAACTACTCGAGCCGTTGAGAAATACGACGTCATTCTTGTGTGCTCGGCATTGTACGCGAAAGATATCCAGCCGAAGTTTGCGCACTCAGAGCGTGGGGGAAGGTCCGACGCGGTCGCGAGTGGCTTGGCAGCAGCGACTGCATCCCTAGCCCTGTCAGGCGCTTTGAGTGCAACCCTCTTGACGGGAGGTGACATGGCAGCCGCGTTTCTTAGGAAGATTCGAGCGAGAGGGCTTAGACTTGAACGAGAAATACTCCCTGGGATCCCCTTGGGTAGAGTGATATCGGGCAAGGCAGCTGGTTTGAAGGTTGTCACGAAAGCTGGTGGGTTCGGTTTGCAGGGATCAATGAGACAAATAGTGGACAGCTTAACATATGGCGGATCATCGTAGTAAGCAAGAACGTGCGGATGAGAACATTGTTTCCCTCCTGCTTTCTGAGGTTCAAATCGACTGCGCGAATAGCGATCAACCGACTCGATTTAGCTTAGAAATAAACAGCATGGGCTTGGATATCATGCTTATTACGGTTTGGAAGTTGATTGCTCCATGAGTTCGATCGGTATACCGTCCGTCGATTGCGGAACAGTGAATGTTATTCTGGCTCTATGAGCGCCGATCGTTAGCTTATCAATATCGATATTGCTCCTTCCTTAGTCTACTACGTCAGCTTCGATATCATCTGTTGTAAGGGAAATATGGTGAATTCCAGTTCTATGTGTGCGAAGGTACTCCGTCAGAGGAACGTTTTGATCGATTGGCTGCAGCAATTCGATCTCAGCGTCCCCAACAGGTACGAATGCAACTCTCACTTTACCACCTAGGGCGTCAACTACAATGGTTGGTTTCAAATTGAATAATCTCTCGTACTTCCTCAAGTACGAGAAAGGTAATTTCGGACTCAATCAAGCATTGCCAAGGTGTTAGTTGTGAAACTGAGTTGTCTGCCTATCTCTTACCTTCAGGACATAATTGGAGGCAAAATGAGCATCAAAGACTGGGCTGAAGAGGGAGCTGAGGTCGGCCTAGATGGTATCGACATCAGTATCCTTTTCCTCAAGAGCAAGGACCCTTCATATCTTTACGCTGTACGTCGTGAGATTGAGGATGCTCACATCAGAGTGGCAATGGTCACCACGTATCCAGATTTCACCCATCCAGATCCCAATGAACGTAGGCATGAACTGTCTAAACTGCAGGAGAATATTGTTGCAGCTTCAAGACTGGGAGCTGCCCTGGTTCGCGTAACGGCGGGTCAAGCCCACCCAACGGTCAAGCGGAGTGAGGGGATAGAATGGGCTGTCCAGGGATTAAGAAGGGCCGTGAAATTTGCGAAGAACTACTCAGTCCGACTGGCATACGAAAATCATGCCAAACCAGGTGCGTGGAAATACACTGACTTCTCGCACCCAACCGATATCTTTCTGGAAATCGTCGACCGTACTAGGGACGTCTCGTTGGGCGTGAACTGGGATACGGCTAACGTAATCGCCTACGGCGACGATCCGATTCCTGTACTCCGTAAAGTCGTCAAGCGGATAATCAGTGTCCATGCTGCGGACACGTCAACGCGTGGGCAACTCAATCATGTTCTGCTTGGGACGGGTCTTGTCCCATTCAAGCAGATGTTCGAAATACTTCATGCCTCCGGATTCGACGACTGGATTTGCATGGAAGAAGCAAGCTTCACAGGGAAGGCGGGAGTAAAAGCTGCTGCAGATTTTGTCCGTCGGGTCTGGAACGAAACGGGTAGCAGATGAGTACGACCATTCTCAGGGTCGAGTGTGTAGCGGTGTATAGCGCGAGATTTATCTGTATTTAATACTCCACATGCAGCGAGCTGAAATTCATGGAGCTCGATAAACAAACGCTTCTACAGATGTATCGAAGCATGCTACGAATCAGATACTTCGAGGAAAGGCTTGCGGAAGAGAGCGCTCAAGGGAACATTCCTGGTTTGCTCCACCTCTACGTTGGTGAGGAGGCAGTAGCCGTAGGTGCATGTACTCCTCTCAGAAAGGAGGATTACATAACCAGCACTCACAGAGGACACGGGCACTGCATAGCGAAGGGAGGCAACCTCAGTCGAATGATGGCGGAGCTGTTTGCGAAAGAGACAGGATACTGCAAAGGGAGAGGCGGATCGATGCACATCGCAGTTCCAGACATAGGCATCGTAGGATGCAGCGGAATAGCTGGCGCAGGAATCCCCATCGCGGCAGGAGTTGGACTGTCCATAAAGATGAGAGGAACTGATCAGGTCTGTGTCTCATTCTTCGGAGATGGCGCATCAAACACCGGAGCCTTCCACGAAGGAATGAACCTGGCAGCAGTATGGGAGTTACCAGTCATTTACGTTCTTGAGAATAACCTGTATGCGATTTCAGTAGCTTCCTCGAAGTCTACTAAGTTAAAGAACATCTCCGATCGCGCTGCCGCGTACGGGATGGCCGGGGTAGTCGCGGACGGAATGGATGTGCTGTCCGTGTACCAGGCAGTTTCAGAAGCTGCAACAAGAGCCCGTCGCGGAGAGGGACCTACGCTAGTCGAGTGCAAGACTTACCGATTCAGAGGGCATCACGAGGGCGACCCCAAGAAAGGAGAGACTTACCGAACGAAAGAGGAGATGGAGGATTGGGAGAAAAAAGATGCCATTCGAAAATTCGCTGACAAACTCGTCACAGAGCACAGAGTGAGTCAAGCCGAATTGGATAGCATTAAGCAGGAGGTTATTCAAGAAGTGGCCGACGCAGTCGCGTTCGCCAAAGAGAGCCCATCACCTCGGCCTGAAGATGCCTCGTCGTATATCTTCGCATCATAGAGGGATCAACAATGAATGAAAATCGACAGCTTGACTTTGCTGAGGCAATTCGCGAAGCGATCCGCCAAGAAATGAAGAGAGACAAAACGGTTTTCGTCCTCGGCGAGGACGTTGGCAAATTCGGCGGAATCTTCGGCTGCACAAAGGGGTTGCAAGAGGAATTTGGAGAAGAAAGAATACGCAACACGCCGATATCCGAAACTGCCATTATCGGAGCCGCTGTAGGCGCAGCCGTCACAGGAATGCATCCTATCGCAGAGCTCGAATTCATGGATTTCATTGGGTGCGGAATGGATCAAGTATTCAACCAAATGGCTAAGATCAGATACATGTTTGGCGGCTCAATGAACGTGCCCGTGGTGCTTAGAACACCTTGTGGTTCAAGATATCCCATCGCGTGCGGAGCAGCACACCATTCACAAAGTCTCGAAGCATGGTTCATACATGTCCCAGGACTCAAAGTAGCAGTCCCATCTACACCATACGACGCGAAAGGTCTACTTATCAGCGCAATCCGGGGTCAGGATCCTGTACTCTTCGTCGAGCATAAGCTCCTGTACTACGCTAAGAGAATGCCAAAATTGCGCGAACCATATCCGGGCTTGATTGCAAACGTTCCAGAAGAACCGTACGAAATTCCGTTCGGAAAAGCGGACATCAAGAGATCTGGCGAAGACATAACATTAATCGCAACAATGATGATGGTGCACAAAGCACTTCGAGTTGCCGAAGACTTAGCGAATACAGGAGTTAGCGTAGAGGTCGTCGACCCCAGAACGCTCGTGCCCCTCGACAAGGAGACGATTATTAATTCAGTTAAGAAGACAGGGCGCGTTGTCGTCGCCTCTGAAGATGCCAAAACGGGCGGAGTCGCAGCTGAAATTGCAACAGTTATCATGGAGGAAGCTTTTGACTACTTGGATGCACCAGTCAGGCGTGTTTCTGCAATGGATGTCCCCGTGCCGTACGCTCCGGTTCTTGAGAGCACTGTGGTACCGCAAGAGCGACATGTCAGAGAAGCAGTTCTCGAATTAGCAGACCAGAAATAGTTGAGCTGTATAGGGTAATTTGACATGGCAACCCCAGTCATTCTAAAGAAGCTAAGCTGGACCATGGAGGAAGGATTTCTTGGCAAATGGATTAGGCATGAAGGAGACCAGATCAGAGAAGGAGAAAGTCTCTGCGAGATCGAAACAGAGAAAGCTACAGATGAGCTGGAAGCTCCAGCAAGCGGCACGCTCCTAAAGATTCTCTATGCTGAGGGATCAACAATTCCCGTGAACTCCGTCATAGCAGTCATCGGTTCCGCTGGGGAGGACATTTCCTCAATTATGGGAACGAACGTACATCAGAAACCCGTCGCAGCACAAACACCACCCAAACAAGTCGTTCAAGAGAAACCGAGCGACTTCGGAGAAATCAGAATCTCTCCCTCTGCAAGAAGACTTGCAAGGGAACGTGGGATAGACCTTACACAAATCCGAGGCACAGGCCCCGGCGGCAGAATCGTATCCGAAGACGTACTCAGAGCAGCCGATAAAACGGAGCGCACCCCCACACAGTCAACATCTCTCGCGCTGACTGGACACAGGAAAGTAATCGCAGATCGACTTTCACTAAGCGCTCGAACAGCCGTACATGTTCCGATAACGATGGAAGCTGACATGACCGCTGCGACTAAGCTGAAGACCAACCTGCAGGAAACGGGAAACAGCATCTCTCTTACTGACGTAATAGTAAAGGCAGTAGCCATCGCACTCACCGAATTTCCACGAACAAACTCAATGCTACTTGGCGAAGAGCTCAAGCCCATGAGCGAAGTCAACGTTGGAATAGCCGTGGGTCTAGACGATGACCTTCTCGTGCCTGTCATCAAAAACGCCAATCAACTTTCACTAGTTGCGATATCGCTAAGAAGTAGGGACCTTATCGAGCGAGCGAAGAGTCATTCTCTCAGTATGAAGGAAATGACTGGGGGGACATTCACCGTCAGCAACCTTGGCATGTTCGGCGATGTAGTCCTCTTCGCACCGATAATTAATCCGCCTGAAACGGCAATCTTAGGAGTTGGTAGAGCCAATCCGAAACCGATCGCTGTCGACGGATCAATTGCCGTGAGGCCGATGACGACGCTAACATTAGTGTTCGATCACAGAGTAATCGATGGCATGTACGCGACGAAGTTTCTCCAAAGGGTTAAGGAACTGATCCAGGACCCACAGACACTCGCTGTTTAAGCAGTCGCGAACCACGCCATCTATCCGATGCGGACACCATCTTGAGAGTTCAAGGTTGAACACATCTGACCAAGAATTCTCAGAAAGCAACCTGCAGATAGTAAAATCGCTTGTTCCTTCCGAATCTTATCTTAGGAGTGTCTGACCTAGTCACACCTAACACTGAAATCGCAAAGATCCGACTTCTGACGCGACTAATCGAGAAGTTTCAAGACGAATGAATCATTTCCCAGTTCCGAGTTAGCGTTTCGAAGCCCGGGTTAATGGTCGCAGACGGGGACTACTTCTCCACACTCTAGGACGCCCACTCGCGCAAGGTCACCATGCCGCTTCATAGCCATTCGCATGGCATCATCAATGGTTGAGGCGCGTTCGAACCCAAGCGACCGGGTATCCTCCTCTGTGAGGCCTGTTGAGCAGCATATGATATTTGCGTGCTCACGTAGCTGCGAATGCATTAGTAACGCGCCCGCAGCCGGCAAGTCTTTAATCACCCTATTTTCGATGGCTTCTGTAATTTCCTTGTAACTTTTCGTAGCGTACTGACCGAATGTAGAATGGGTTGGGGAGATGCGTTCAGGGCAAGGAGTTAGGAGGACGATGGTTCCCCCTTTCCTCACACCGACGTGGGCAAAGTCAAGTGCCTTCATTGCCTGCCAGTAGTCAATGTCGGCTGGATATGTTGAGAAGACGATCACATCAGCGAGTTCTGTGACATTCTGGCAGAATACTTGACGTGCCGTTCCGACCCCCTCGCGAAACGCCTGCTGTGGCTCGCCAGCAAAGACGCGGATGGGTTTATCTTCACTGTTCAGAACTGTGTTCACTATGACTTTGAGCCCAGCCTTCTTCGCTATTGCGTTAATGTCTCGGCGCATAGGATTGTCAAGGGTTGCGACGAGGTCTTTGATTGGCCTGACCTTTCCAGCCGCAATGTGCAGCATGCCTACCGATTCTTCACCCGAAACCCCGGGGAGGATCATTTTTGCGCCGCCCCCCCAGCCAGCTGCGTTGTGAGGAACAATATTCCCAACGCTCAGAACGAAGTCAGCGTCCACGACGCTCTTGTTGACCAAGGCTGGAATTCCTAGCTCGGTAGTTCCCAAGTTCAGAAGTTTCGTTTCGTCTTTGAAATCATGATTCGATATCGTAAACCGCTCCACAACTTCGGGGCCAAGGTGGTCTTTCGTTTCTGAATCAGACATCGGCCTGTGCGTACCCAGCCCAATTATGATCTCCACTTGGTCCTCCTTCACTCTGTCAGAGCAAAGTTGCTCCAAGACGACAGGGAGAACTTCCTTGACTGGGGTGGGGCGCGTTATATCGTCGACCAAGACGACGATCTTGTCCTTTCCCTTCGCTAATTGGTTGATGCGTGGCGTTCCGTATGGCTGTTTCAGCGCATCAATAACCAACTCTTGTGCGCTCTTCGCCGGACGCATGTTGCTTCGGTGTATGTAGAAAGCAAGATTTCGATCAGGAACATCGAACTCGACGGTTTGATGAGCGTATGGGATTTTGAAATGCATTATCGGTCTCTTCGAAGTACCATGTCCCTTAGACTAAAACGTGACGCATGCTTTTTCATCAGGAAATCAACGCTTGGCTGAGTACATGTCGGACTTCTTCTTGTGAAGTTCACGCGCTTATCGGATAGCGACCATACTTTCGTCCGGTTTCCACCATCGCTAGACAGTTCTCGAACTTGGAGTCTGCATACCATGAGTTGCTGGAAGTAAATATGTATCCGCCTCCAAGTGCCGCTGTACGTAAGCATCTTGTCTGTTCCACCATGTCCTCGACGCTTCTTGTGCAGAGGTTGTCAACTGATACGTTGCCCATGAGAACGAGTCTATCATCGTAAAGTCGCTTCACGCTCTTCATGTCCATACCTGCAGTGAGGTCCAACGAGTGCAAACCGTCTAAGCTTGCCAAGGCTTGCAGGATTGGGTTCAAGTTTCCGTCGGAGTGCTTGATGAACTTGAGACCTGCCTTGTGGGCAGCTTGAACTTGTTTCCGAAGATTCGGGAAAATCAGATCTTTGAAGAATTTGACGGGAACGCTCTTCTCGCTCGTTTGGCTAGTTTTGTCGGTTTTGATCTTCTCATAACTCTTCGAAGCGTTGTCACCCTCAAAATCGCAAACACAACCCAACAGACAACGTGACAGCGCCGACACTTTGCCTTGCTTTTTGTTGCTTCACTTGTCCACCACGCCTAAGCGTGTTCCCCCGGTTGGAGGACGGAGAGCTTGTGGAGTTTATATTGTCATAGTCAGAAGGCTCAACAAGGGATTACGAATATGTTTCGATGCGTAAAGCCAGCTCGCACATGTGGCATGTTAACGTTGTTCTTGATATCCTTAGAGTTGCCCGCTATGGCGGGATTGTTCATATTGGTAGGTTACTTCATTGGAGAGCGAAACGGGGACTGGTACGGTTTACTTGGAACCTTAATTGGAGGGGCTGTCGGATTCATAATTGGGGTCATCGGATTTCTTCAACTGCTTGACGTAATGGGTAGAAAACAAGACAACCCCAAGATCTGTCCGGTTGATGATTATTCTCCGATAAGCTAGAGAGAGTTTCTGGTTGATGTTATGTGTGACTGTGGCTATTTTTCTCCATGATTGAGGCCCTGCGCGTTGTTTATGCTTCCTTGGCACCTTCGTCCTTCCACATTTGCGGTCGATTCGAGAGACTTACTGCGAACCTTCAGACTCGGGCCAAGTTATGTAGAAATTGAATAGTGCATTTCAAGAGAAACAGTCCTCAACTAAACACGTGCCCGAATACGGAAACTAGGGGCTACACGCTTCACTCTTTGGATATGTCGGCGGTAGTAGCCTTGCTCAATCTCAGGGCATCTTCAGTTCTCAGCTCGAGGAGCCTACTTCTTGTTTCTCCTCCGCAGAATAGAGTCTCATGGATCAAGACATTCTTGTCGACCACCGCTTTCAGAGGCGTTTTGTGGCAAATAGATGGATCCTCATATTGGACAGACTCAGGGGTTTTGATCATAGGTGTTTCAGCCTTTCTGGCAGCGAGGGTCGTGCAAGTGGCTAAGGTTAGGAGTGTTGCGCACACATAGTTGCAGGTCGGTACTATTCTTCATTCTGATTAGCATGTTTCAACAAGCGTGTCTTCAGGCTTTTCCTGGGCACGAAACTCTTCCACCCGCTCGCGAAACTTCTTGACGGCGGTTATTTCGAACGAAGCACATCGAGAGGCCTCTTAACCCCACCCAATCGTGGGAGGAAATCCCACCGGCCCCACGTTTCGTCCGATCCACCAACCTCACAAATAGTTGGCAAGCTTCTTCTGGAGAAGATTCTTCCTCAGTCGGGCGTACTCCGGTAGCGTCCCACCGATAAGAGGAGCAGCGTATTCAAAGAATTCCTCACTAACGAAATTCGACTTGTCGTTGATGAACGCGTCTGGAACTTTTTTTGTCTTAAGCGCTACTTTCTCCAACTCAACGGTGCTCACTTCACATTTGTACGTTGGCCCAGGCGCTCTAACTAGAGTTACCATTTTGTCAGTTTCGCCATCAATCGCCTTTCTCATCGCGACCTGCCCAACGCGATAGGCTTCTTCCAGATCAACGCTTGAAGCACATTGCATCGAAACTCTTTGAATCGTCCCCGGCTTATCGAAGCGTGCCTTGATGCCGAGCTTCTCTGATACGACGTTTACCAGAAGGTCGCCAACACCTCCCAACTGCTCGTGCCCGAACTTATCAACATCGACGGCCTTTCTGGATGCTTTGAGAAGCTCACCATTCTCGTCCCTCAGTCCTTCGCAGACGCAAACCACGACGCGCTCCAGTCTCTTGTAAACGGAGGAAACGTCCTCAAGGAATTTCTCAACTATGAATGGCCTCTCGGGTAAATAGATGAGATGAGGACCTAACTCATCATCTTGTCTTCCGAGCGCCGCACTTGCCGTAATCCAGCCGGTGTCACGTCCCATTGTCTCGATGATTTTGACCGTATCCGTGGTGTATATTGCCTCGGTATCTAGGCATGAGTCTCGAGCTGCGATGGCATTGAACCGCGCGACGCTTCCGTACCCCGGACAATGATCAGTAATCTCTAGGTCGTTGTCTACGGTCTTCGGTACACCTATGACTTTCAGGTCGTAATTCGCCTGCGCGGCCAATTCCGCGACCCTGTGAGCAGTGTCCATTGAGTCGTTGCCCCCAGCATAGAGGAAGTAGCCCACGTCATGAATCCTCAACACATCCATTACGCGTTTGAAATCTCTCTCTTGGAGCTTGTATCGGCAGGACCCCAGCGCAGCTGAAGGGGTTCGCCTCAAGTTCCAAATTGATGCTGGTTCTTCTTCGCGAAGGTTAGCCAATTCTTCTCGAAGGACGCCGAGAATTCCGTTTATGGCCCCGTAAATTCCTACGATATTTTCGTGCCTCATTCCTTCCATTACGATTCCGCATATGCTGCTGTTTATGACTGCTGTCGGACCGCCAGATTGGGCCACGACTATGTTGCGCGCCATGCCAGTCATTTTTCTCTGGAAACCTTACGAAAAAGCCCTTAACTTATCCATGTCTTTTCCGCGAACATTCGAGATGTGACGTAGCGCTTGTTCAACATCGTAGTTCTGGTGAACTATCCTGCTGACTCCTTCGGCCACAGCTCGTGGATCTTCAGGCCCGGGATAGAGGATATTTCTTCCTACGAGAGCACCTCTAACGTTATGGCCAGATGCCATACCCTTTGAGAATTCTTGCAAAATGACGGTTGGGTCGCCTAGTGATTCGCCTCCCAGCATAAGGATAGGGCAACAAGTTGCCCCAGTTACCCGATCGAATCCTTCGCAATATGGTATCTTCAGCCATATTCCGCGCGAAGAATCACCGAGGGCAGTTGCCACGCCAATGGTTCTGATTAGTTCATCAGCATTCTTCAAGGTCTTGTACCCGCTTTCAGTTGGTTCGACACTAAAAGCCTCCAAGAAAACCGGAATCGAGCGCTTATTCAGCTCCGTTATGGACTTTGCACAGGTCACGATCGTATCAAGGGAACGGCTGTCGGTAGGTTCGAGTCTGAACATGATTTTTGCCCCATCAAGGCGAAGCCTCTCTATCGAATCTGCCGTAAACGATGTGAAGCGATCATCCATCTCAAATGAAGTGCCACTCAGCCCTCCACGGTTCATGCACCCTAAGAGGACTTTGTTATCCAAGAAGCTCCGTCCTCCTCGTTCGATGAAGAGCTGGTCGACAATGAGGAGATCTTCGATAATGTCAGTTGTTCCCATAACGCCGTCGATTTCGGGGCTGGTCACAACTCGCAGAATTCTCCCTAAGAAGTCATGTCTGTTTCCCATTCGCACCGGTTCGCTACCTGATTTAGTGACACGTCTGGCCGGGTGGTCGCAAGCAAGAACGGCTAGTTTGCCGTCAAGCGTGAGCTTGTCTCGGCGCTTTCGTCTCTGAGCAGATTTCTCGATTAACGACGGATCCTCGACCCTAATGTCCGTGATCCTTGTGAAAATACGCTCAGGAAAGAAGAGGCCACTGACAAAATCGTACTTTGCCTCTAGCTCCGTCAAGTTTTCCTCCCCCCGATAGAAGAGCTTGAGATTTATTTGACAATTCCACGTCCATGCGATCTGTTATCGCACCACATTTGCGTAATCATGGAGGTGGAAGGCACATTATTTCGAGGATACAACCCAGAAGTTTCTCAGTGTCCATGTATGCCCATCCATAACGTCGGTCGTCCGAAATACTCTTGTCTACTTGAAGCGCGTTGATGCCCAGTTTTTTCCATTTATCCAGCTCTTCGTCGATAGGTGGCGCACAATTGAAGGCTAGGTGGTGGAGCCCCTCGCCACGTTTCTTGAGGAAGTCTTTCAACGCCGAGTCGCCTTCGACGGGTTCAACGAGTTCTAGGTTGATCGAGCCTATTTTCGCGTTCGCGAACTTTAGTTTATATCCGGAAGGCTTCCCATAAACATTTGCTCTTGATGCTGGCGAGTTGTAGGGTGCTACAGACCATGGGCCGATTCCGAACATTTTGGTGAAACTCTCCGCGCTTTTCTCAACATCCTTGACTAAGAGGCATACGTGGTGGAAATCTCGGAGCATTACTTCGTTCTTTGGAATCATCTTCGTGCTTCCAAAGCCTGGCGGCTCCATTAACATCATCAGGCAATGCGGACCTGCAACCTGATAAGTGTTTCTTACACATTTCTTGTAGACTCATACATCACTTCGTGACTCGACGTGAAGAAGGACTTGGGGGAATGAGAAGGAGAGACCTCACACTTCGGGTCGATTGCGCTCTCTCGGTTCTTCTCTCCTTTTCATAATCCACGGCTAAGTCGACCGAGTTGGACGATGTCAACGCACTCAGGTACGACGTCGTTAGACTTGAGACGACCCCTCTAGCTGAGTTTGAAGGGAAGAGGTAATGACAAGAGGGTTGCGGAGTGGAGCATCAATTTTGAGGGAGAAGAATTGCAGGGGCACGTAGCTAGTGGCGTGCGAATGGGATGGAAGAGTCGCAATTCGAGAAACCAATAATAGCGATTGCCAATTCGTTCACTCAGTTCGTTTCTGGGCATGCTCATCTCTATGATGCCGGGCAATACGTCAAAAGGAATATCGAACAGCATGGTTATTTCGCCGCTGAATTCAATACGATCGCGATCGACGATGGTATCACGATGGGTCACGACGGAATGCTCTACTCTCTGCCTCCGACAGAATTGATCGCTGACAGCGTCGAATACATGGCCGACGCTCACATGGCCGACGCAATGGTTTGCATTTCAAATTGTGATAAAGTCACGCCTGGAATGCTTATGGCAACCATGCGGCTCAATATCCCCACCATTTTCGTATCCGGAAGTCCAATGGAGGCCGGTTCGTTAGGACTGAAGCATTATGACCTTACCGATGCAATTGTATTGGGAGGGGACCTGAGCATTTCTGAAGCCGAGGTTGCGAGCGCGGCCACATTTCACCTGAGGCTGCCTCGGGCGGAAACATAGCATTGGTTCGAAACGGTGATATGATTGAAATAGACATCCCCCACTGTTTGATCAGAGTGCTGCTCACTGAAGAGGAACTCGGAAGACGACGCAACGAAGAGCTTTCAAAAGGAGAACTAGCATTCACCCCTGAGGAGAGAAACCGAACTGTTTCACAAGCGCTGAAAGCGTATTCCCTTATGGCAGGGTCCGCTGATAAAGGCGCGATACGCATCATACCATCTGGAATCGAGGGCAAATGACGCGTTCTTAATTCGACTCAACTATCCGACGTGACGACTATACATACTCGGCCCGACCTGTTTAACCGATCAGTAGTCTAAACGTCACAACGATCTCTGCATTGGGCTACACGCCGTACGCAACACTCTTCATAGCTGCGACAAAAACTAGAAACCGGAGCGCCGCAAGTGAACCTAAAATGGTCGTCCAAGACCTCTTCTGAAATTCTCGACAGGCAGGTTGTAACCGAAAACCAAAGAATCGAGCTTAAGCTCAGATAGTCTTGGCCGATAATCGATAGCAGACATTATTCCCTTCGATTTACTCTAATTTGCTTAGTCTGTGCCACCAGACATGTGCCTCAACAATTATCTCATGGATTGACGCGGAGAATAGATTCATGAAAGCGTTTCGGATCGTTGCGCCCGGCCAGACGGAAGTTGTGGACGTCCCGCTGCCAAAGCTCGGCGCTGGTGAGGTCCTTCTAAAGGTTGAACTAGTCGGTCTCTGCGGAACCGATCTTAGCACCTACCGCGGTAAGAACCCGCTGGTCACTCTGCCTCGCATCCCCGGCCATGAGGTTGCGGCTACGGTCGAACGATGTGATTCCGATGTGCCTGCTTTGTGGAAACCCGGGATGAAGGTCACGCTTTCACCCTACGCCAACTGCGGACGATGTCCTTCCTGCCTGCGCAGCCGCACCAACGCCTGCCAGTTCAATCAAACGATGGGTGTGCAGCGCGACGGTGCGCTGACAGAATATGTTGTCGCGCCTTGGCAGAAGCTCTACGGCTCGGATAAGCTCTCCTTCCGGGAACTTGCACTAGTAGAGCCGGTGTCGGTGGGGTTTCATGCGAACGAACGCGGTGACGTCTCCGAGAGAGACGTTGTCGCCGTCTTGGGCTGCGGCGCGATCGGGCTCGGTGTAATTGCGGGTGCCGTTCGGCGGAAGGCTAACGTCATCGCCGTGGACATTGACAATGGTAGGCTGGAAATCGCCCGCCGGATCGGCGCCCAACATATCATCAATTCTCGAGAGCAGGACCTGCACCAGGAACTTGTGAAACTGACCTCAGGAGGGCCGGACGTGATCATCGAGGCGATCGGTCTGCCAGCCACGTTCCGCTCTGCGGTGGAGGAGGTTGCCTTCACGGGTCGGGTGGTCTATCTCGGTTACGCTAAGGAACCAGTGTCATACAAGACTCACCTCTTCGTGGAAAAGGAATTGGACATTCGCGGGTCGCGTAACGCGCTCGGAGGTTTTGGGGACGTCATTGCTATGCTAGAGCGAGGTGCTTTCCCCGTGGACGCGGTGGTAACGCATACTGTTCCGCTGACGAGGGCAGGCGAGGCAATGGGGATTTGGGATGAGAATCCCGATGCGGTGATAAAAATCCACGTGGAAGTGGGATATGGATCCAGTAGATGAAACGCTACCGTATCTGCATTTTACGTTCCCTTTGCGATGTGATTCGATGGCTGTCAGCCGTTTCCCGTAATCAGTCCCAAGTGAGATTGGAGCATAACTCAGATTCATGACGCGTAACTCAATACAGGTTCCAACCGTTGGTGCAAACGAAATGACTGAATCAACGCCTCCTGCCAGATTGGAGAGCGAAATATTCATGCACGACAGAATCCGAATGATTCGATCGGAAGGGTAAGAAAAAGACGAATAGTCACGTCAGTGCTTACGCCGGGGGAATTGGTTAAGGCGGTCCGCCTCTGCAAGCATCGCAGTGTTTTTCGCAGTCTTCCAATCAATTCGTTCGTACAGCGGCACGTCGCGATGGATGCCGCCACCGGCGAAGGGGGGATCTCAATGCCAAACTTCACGTTACCCATCATTTATCACACATTGCGATCTTTTCCCGTGCGCGACAAGCTCGAACACTATTCCGGCTTCATCCTCACAATCCAAGTACGCCCAACCTGTGCCGGGTCGGTTTCCGCTTTGGATTACTTTGAACCCTTTTGAGTTCATCTTCCTGACTGATTGGCTCATGTTGTCGGCCCGGATTCCCAGATGGTGCAGTCCATACCCTTTTCTCTTTACGTATTCGCCGTAAATTGTCTTACCGGAGAGGGGTTGGACAAGTTCGATCTGAACCGTCCCCGCCATCGCTAATCCTATTTTGACTTTGAATCTGCCCGTTTTCCCTCTATAAGTCAGGTCCTTGTACTCAGGTTCGAAAATTCGAAAGGGACCGATTCCGATCAAATTTTCAAGCTTCTTAGCGGTTTCTTCCACGTCTTCGACTATGATTCCGACCTGTATGACTTGTGTGCTCTTGGAACGCCACAAATTTCCTCAACCAACACCGTAACAGGATATTTTCTTGGTTACCAGATAAGTCTTCGTGCCGGTTACTATGCGACGTGTCCTATTTTTCAGTATCTTTCTGAATTGCACCTTGCGCACTGGCTGCACACCTCACTTACGTCTTTTCTAACACCACAGACTTACCAGAGTCAGAATACTCCAGAACTCTTGGAGTTCAGGATCGCGAGGGGTCACAACAACCTCGTCCTCTATCTGCTCCGCAAATAGCATTCCGTCATTCGAGCGGCATTCTTGAGGAGTATTGCGATCGACCGCAATCGCACTGACTCTGATTGCACTAGGGGTAGTTCTTTTCGAAGACTCAAAAGCATATCATAAGTGAAAGGATGGATTTGATATCAGCATGACGTACGCTGAAATATCTGCAGAATAGACTTCATGGCATAACCCAATTTCGGCAGCGCTACTGAGTTGTAGTACTGAGTTGCAGAACACGCGACCGTTCTCTTGATGGGCACGTAAGCGTCTTGAAGTGGAGCACTGATGGAGCAGGCACATCGGGACATGCGACTCGCTGAACGTCCTCGAAGTAGCCTATCGCGTTTTCCACAACACTGACAACTATCTCCGCGCCTGCACCTGCAGTCCTTCAGCTATCTTCAACTGTTGCAAGTCGGCCCGTTTTCTTCACGGATGCAATGATCGTTTCCACGTCAAGCGGGATTAGCGTTCTGGGATCACTACCTCAACGCTTATGTCTTCAGCTGATAGTCGAGATCCTGATCACCGTTCGACTAGTTCTATGATGACACCGTCAGGATCCGAGAATACGGCGTTCTTCCACGGTTTCCTGCCTGGTCTTCTGGCGTATCTTATTCTTCGGGGGGACCTGTTGGCTACGTAGACGATTTTGGTTGTTTTGTTGGATATTTCAAAAGGTCCGCCGATCTTACGTGCTCCTGCTGCTTTAAGTCTCGTCATCGCGGCTTCAAGATTCTTGACTCGTACTCCTAAGTGTGTTATGCCAATCGAGGCACGCAGGCTGCTTCGCCAACTTGCAGGCGGCGGTGGTTGCGTAGCAGAGTCTGCGGCAGTTATGAGTTCGAGGAGTAGGCTGTCACTGTACATGTAGGCATTCTTGAATCGAGTGTCGGGTGAAGGGTTAAGAACGGATACTCTAAGCAGCTTCAAGCCTAGTCCTTTCGAGTAGAATTCGACTGATTTGTCAACGTCACGGACGGTTAGGGATACGTGATCCATACCCATTATGATCATACACTCGCTGGAGTTGTGTAAGTCTGATATTGCGCTAAAGCTTTCCCATAATCTTGAGCATCGCTTCCTCAGGCCCAGCTGGTGTGATGACCCAATACGCATGCAGCGTCTCTTTTCCAGTGTTGATTATCTGATGCTTCGACATCGCCGGAGCGCATACTACAACGCCAGGCTCAACGTCGACTTCATTCCCGTCGGCGCTTATCTTGCCGTGCCCCTTCGTGAGAATCCAGAATTCATCCGAGTGTTCATGTATATGCGGATCGCTTTGTCCCCCTGGTGGTATTGTGACAGTGCCGATTGCGGCTGAGGTTCTTCCTTGAATCTTTGACGAGAAGAGAACTTGCCTATGTCTCTCGTAAGGCGGAGGAGCGGCAAGGAAATCGACTTCCCACGATTTTACCAGAATCGGTTTCATCCACATTCACATCAGTGGGTTATTCTCAGCAAGTATACGAATGCTTCGCATACAGAACGCTGAGTGGGTCGGTCGTTATGATTGAAATATCAATCCATGACTAGTGCTTGTGTCGTCTACTGAATTAGCCTCTTAACTTGCCAGGCTGCGTCCCATCATTTCCTTGACGGTCTCGACGATCGCATTCTTTCCAGGCATATATGCGTCTTGAAGGGGAGGGCTGAAAGGGGCTGGTACGTCGGGGCAAGCGACTCGTCGGACATCTTCGATATGCCCCATTGCCACTTCCATTACACGTGCGATAATCTCGGCTCCTACTCCAGCTGTCTTAATGCAGTCCTCGGCTGTGACAAGTCTCCCAGTTTTCTTTACTGAGGACACGATTGACTCTATGTCCAAAGGAACAAGGGTTCTAGGATCAATTACTTCGATACTAATTCCTTCGGAAGATAGAATGTCGGCGGTCGCGATCGCTTCCTTCACCATCCTTGACACTGCTACAACCGTCACATCCTTGCCTTGGCGCTTCACATCGGCCTCACCGAAAGGAATCAGAAACTCACCTTCGGGTACGTCGCCTTTGCTAGCATAAAGCGAAGCAGACTCCACGAATAGGACAGGGTTGCTTCCGCGAATCGCAGTCTTGAGAAGTCCCTTAGCGTCAGACGGCGTAGAAGGGGTTGCGATCATGATTCCCGGGGTATTCATGAAGAAGGCGGGGAAGAATTGTGAGTGCTGGGCGCCAGTATTCCTGCCAAGACTGTATTGTGTCCGAATTACCGTGGGAACTTTCAGCTTCCCGCCAGTCATGAAATGAAGTTTCGTTAGGTGATTGACCAGTTGATCGCCGCATTCGTTTAGGAAATCCATATACATGATTTCGGCAACAGGACGAAATCCCATGATCGCTGCGCCAGTTGCAGCGCCAATAATCGCGTTCTCTGAGAGCGGGCTATCGATGACTCGTTCTGGGCCAAATTCCTGAATGAGCCCTTTAGTGGCTTTGAATGTTCCTCCATACTGGCCTACGTCTTCACCAATAACGAACACTTTCGAGTCTCGACGCATCTCCTCAGCTAAAGCCTCTCGAATCGATTCCACATACGACATTGTTCTCATCTGCTTTCACTCCTTACGCCCAAACGTATTGGGATAGTTGCCCCTTTGGAGGATAGGGACTGTTCTGCGCGAACTGCACTGCCTCTTCTACCTTCTCTCGAACTCGCTCTCTGATTTCTTGAAGCTCTAGGGCGGTAGCGAGATTTTGTGAGATCAGTTTCTGCTCAAAACTAGTAATTGGATCCCGTGCTTTCCACAGGTCGATTTCTTCCTGAGTTCTATAGTCCAAGCCAATATCGTATGGGCCGTGTCCGGTGTAACGATAGGTTTCGCACTCCATGAGAGTAGGGCCTTCCCCTCTCTTTGCTCTGGTAATCGTTGTGGAGGCAGCTTCGTAAACATCCAACACTTCCATCCCATTCACTAGTTGACCAGGAATTCCGTACCCCTCCCCTCGCAGGTAGATATGCCCCGCAGTCGATTTGGTGATGGGTGTTGAAACTGCATATTGATTGTTCTCGCAAACGAATACTACCGGGAGTTTCCAAACCGCTGCCATGTTCAACGCTTCATGGAACGCACCCGTATTGCAGGCCCCATCCCCAAAGAAACATACAACACAGTTTGGTTTCTTATCCATCTTCAGCGCCAGAGCAACTCCCACTGCAAGAGGTATCCCTCCACCAACGATAGCGGTTGAGAAGACCACTCCGCATTCCATTTCGCTACTATGCATCGACCCCCCAAGACCTCGGCACATGCCCGTTTCTTTGCCGAAGAGTTCACTAAACATAGCACGTTCGGAGACGCCTTTTGCTAAGCTATGTCCATGTCCACGGTGATTACTCACAATTAGATCCTCCTGGCTCAGGTTCGCGATAACACCCGCCGCAACCGCTTCTTGACCCAAGCCTGGGTGTGCAATGCCCTGGATCAGGCCCTTCTTGTAAAGCTCAACAACTTTTTCATCCAGCAGCCTTTGCCTTAGCATGCTTTCGTACATTGAAAGCTGAATTTCCTTTGTAATGATTTGATTCATTTTCCTCGTCTTTTGATTAGTTTCGTCGCTCTATTGAACGTCACTGATGGTCAACATCTTAAAATGTTGACCACAACGTAGCGAACAATTACCAGTGACCGTGTATTAATCGAGTTTGTTCATCACGCGGCAAAAATAATGACCTGGACCCCAGAGAGGTTTAGACGTGGCGTCAGACGAGTTCGCGTTCTTCCATGTGGATTTGAAGAAGGCGACAAAGAGAACCTGACGCTCTTGAAGGACTGTGGAACCATCATGCGGATTCCGCATGATGCATACTTGATCGAGGATCCGAACTCCACAGCAATAGTGGGTCTATAGTGGATCCTTAATGG
>Ga0326728_10007206_pt1 | contig 28944 bp, 13 predicted proteins | sample MB3enrmetagenome_FD_207602 | JGI IMG/M metagenome (GOLD analysis project Ga0326728, IMG submission 207602) | Lab enriched peat soil microbial communities from McLean, Ithaca, NY, United States - MB31MN | ecosystem: Environmental > Terrestrial > Soil > Wetlands > Peat | place: USA: New York... | reverse complement strand
TTTCTCAAGGCCCGGTGATTTCAACCGGCAAGAGGACTCCGCTCCGAACTGTGAACTGTCGACTGTGAACTGTAAACCCGTCTTCCTAACGCCTGCGTTTACTACAACATTAAGTACAATTGTCGTCAGGCCGACATTATTTGTCGTTGGCGATGCTGATGAGGCTGGGCAGAGTCATGCCGGCACTGAGCGGCGTGTCCACGGAAGAATCGCCGACCTTGATGGTGTAAGCGCCGCTATCGGCCTGCCAGTGCTTGGCGGCGACATCGTAGAAGGCGAAGGCGCGGGCGTCGAGCGAGATGGCGACGTGCTTCGTCTCGCCGGCTGCAAGCTCCACGCGCGCGAAGCCCTTCAGCTCCTTTGCGGGACGCGGCACTTTCGGACTGGACTCCGCAACGTAGAGTTGCGCCACGTCGGCGCCGGCACGGGAACCCGTATTGGTGACGTCGAAGGAAACGGTATAGAGCGCCGGGCGGCCGCTGGACGCCAACGCCGACGAGCTTGCCGGAGCGACGGACAGATTGCCGAATTTGAATGTGGTGTAGGAGAGGCCAAAGCCAAACGGGAACCGCGGCTGCACATTGTTGTGTTCGTAGCCGCGATAGCCGACGAAAATCCCTTCCTTGTAGGACACGCGAACGGTGCCTGGTTCCGGATAGTAGTTCGCGTACGCTGGATTGTCTTGCCAGCGCTTTTCAAACGTAGCCGGGAGATGCCCGGAGGGATTCACGACGCCGAACAGAATCTCCTCGAGAGCCGTGCCGCCCTGCTCGCCGGGATACCACATTTCGATGAGCCCGCGGACGTGATCGATCCAGGAGGAAACATCGACGCCGCCTCCCGAAGTGAGCGCAACGATGGTGTTCTTGTTCGCCGCGGAAAGTTCGCGAATGAGTTCATCCTGGCCAAAAGGCAGCGAGAAGGGACGATCCGCGCCTTCCCCTTCGCTGTCGTTGTCGAAACCGGCGGCGATAATCACCACGTCCGCTTTTGCCGCCAACTCCTTCGCGGCAACGGAAACGAGCTTATGCTGATCAATGATCCCGACGCGCAAACGTCCGCCGACAATCGAATTGACGTATTCCTCGCCAACGATTTTGTGAGGTCCCGCGGACAGCGCAAGAACGGCATCCTCCTGAAAAGCCTTGGCAAGTTTCCAATTGTCGAAAACCAGCTTGTCATCGATATAGAGGCGATAGCCCCCGTCCTCTCCCGAGCCCTGCGCCACGACTTCGTAGGGGCCGGCCTGTGGGGCAATGAAATAGCCGGTCCAGCGTTTCGAGGAAGGCTTCGGCTGGGAATTGAAAAATGTAGCCAGTGATTGCATGTCGAGCGCGAGGTCGCCCCATTCTGTGCCGGAATCGTTAAGGTGGGGAACCAGGTGCGCGGACGCGGGCGTGCCAGAGAGATCGGCATTCTGGAAGAACTCGAATTTCAGGCCAGGCTGGCCATTTTGCGGCTCAGTCACAAATTCGGTGGCGGCCGCCGCTCTTTCCATGCTGGACAGGCCCGGTTCGTAGAACACATTGGCGGATGGGCCAAGGAAGCTGGCGATGCCCTGGAGAGCGCTGACGGAAGCAAAGGGAACCACGCGAGCGCTGCCGCCTCCGACCGGTTCGCCGGGATATGCATCGGGCCCAACCACGAGCACGGTCTTGCAATTTTGCTTGTCGAGCGGGAGCAAGTTGCCTTCATTCTTTAAGAGGACCATGCCCTCGCGCGCCGCTTGGAGCGCCAATTGCTGGTTCGGCAGGTTGTAGGTAGAAATAGAGAGATCCGTCTGCGGATGATCGAGCCAGCCGAAGCGAATGGCGGTCCGCAGGATGTGGCGAACTTTCTCGTCGATGGTCGCCTGAGTGACGCGGCCATCGGCAATCGCCGGCAAGAGGCTCTGGCGATTCATGAACGCGCCGGTAGGCATTTCCAGGTCGAGCCCGTTGTTGGCCGCGGCCACGCCATCGTAGGTGGCCTCCCAGTCCGACATCAGGACGCCATCGAAGCCCCATTCCTTGCGGGCGATTTGAATGTTGAAATAGCCATTCTGCGTGGCGTGCTGGCCGTTGATGAGGTTGTAGGAATCCATGATGGCGCCAACATGCGCCTGCTTCACCGCCGCTTCGAACGAGGGGAGATAGATTTCGCGCAGCGCGCGTTCATCGATCAAGGAATCGGAACCGTGCCGCAGATATTCGGAGTTGTTGCCCAGGAAGTGTTTAATGGTCGCGGAAACGCCCTGCGACTGCATGCCTTTGATGTAGCCAACCGCGATCGACGCCGTGAGGAATGGATCTTCTCCAAAATACTCGAAGTTACGGCCGTTCAGCGGCGAGCGGTAGATGTTCACTCCGGGGCCCAGCATGAAATGAATACCGCGGGCCCGCGCGTCCCTGCCGATAGCAGCGCCGATCCTTTCGGCCAGTTCGGCATCCCAGGACGCCGCGAGGCCGACGCCGATCGCATAAGTGGTCGAAGGAAATCGTTCATTGCTGCGCACACCAAAGGGGCCATCAGACATCTCGAAAGGCGGCAGGCCGACTGAGGGGATGGCCCGAACAGCAAACCCAGTTCCGCCAATGTAATCGATCTTTTCTTCGAGCGACATTTTGCCGAGGTAGGTGTCCGCACGCTTCGCCACATCCGCATTCGTCGTTGCGGGCGCCTGGGCAAAGGCCGCCGCGCAAACAAATAAAAGTACCGCCAGAATCAGCGCTCTACGCATATCCGGTATCCTTTCCGATCCTTATTCTCTTGCTGGAGCGAAGTCGATCCCCTGCAAATGAAACTCTATTACTGAAAAAGCTTTGGCGCAAACTTGTGCAGATACAACTGTTAGTTCTGCCAAGTATGGCCGCCAGCGGCGGGCTGGCTCCCGGTAGTGTGGTGAGAGGCAGAGGATCAGCAAAGGGTACAAGCGCGAGGAAAGGCCTTACTGCTGGCGAATTTTCCCGTCGGCCGTCAAGCGCTCCAAAAAGCGCCGTGCGGTCGCGGCTTCCGGGCTATCACCGTGGTTCTTGATTAGTTCCCGCAGAACATTGGCCGAGTCCTCGTACCGCCCTACGGCCACGAGTGACTTTGCAACCAGCAAATCGACCTGCGGCACCTGCCTATTGGACTCCGCCTGCGCCTGCTGCGAGACCTTCAAGGCATCGTCAAAACGATCGCTGTGATAATACGACTCCGCCAGCGACCAATGCGTCTCCCAGTCGCTGGCTGGGTCCACTTGCACGGACTTCTCGAGTGGTGGAATAGCCTCCGCGTATTTCTTCTGGTTGCACAGCGCCATACCCAATGCGGCTAACGCGCGCGCGCTGTTTGGTTCCAGTTGCGTGGCTTTTTCCAGAACACTTTGCGCCTTTATCCACTCGCGCTTTTTCAGGTCCAACACACCCAGCACATAAAGCACGTCCGGATTGTTGGGAGCGAGCTTCATCGCCTCGTCCAGGGCCTTCTCTGCCTCATCCAATTTGTCGTCTCTTAGAGCCTGCATGCCCTTGTCCAGGGCTTCTTTGGCCTTAGGAGCGAGTATCGGATTCCCCGCTGCCCCAGGTGTAACATTCGAGGAGGTATCCTGCTGCAGGTTGACCTCCACCTCGAACTTCATCTCCGTGGTAACCGACACGTCTTTCTGTCCCGACTTGTAACCAGCCGCTTCCACTATGACGGTAAAATCGCCTAGATTGTGCAACATGAAGAACATCCGTCCGTTTGTTGCCGATCCACGGTCGTATGGCCTCCCGTCCTTAAAAAGATTCACGGTCGCGGGCGTGGAGATGAGATCTCCGGAACTATTGTGTACGGTCACGTCGATTTCCGCGCGGAAACCGCGGATCTCCATTTCCTCCCCTGCATTGGACTGGCACCAGGACGCAAGCGGGCACAAAAAGTTACACAGCAGGACCGGCAGCAGGAAAGCCACTGCCCGCAGCAGCACGCGTTGGTTGGGCTCGTGCATAAACGCCATAAAAAGCAGCCCGAAGCCTAGCCCTCCGAACCTGGGGAGTCAAGGGGAAACGTCCTGTATCCCCGCACCTGGTCAGTGAAAGCCTCTCCGGCTCTACGGCACCTACTGATGCAGTGCGGGCGGCCCGTTAGAGATTTTCTTAAGCAGAGCGTCGTCTGCTTTCTTATGGAGTGCGCGGGACTTAGCGAATTCCTCTTGAGACGCGGAGGTATTCCCCATTACCCGATACAAGTTCCCCAACCGGAAGTGCATGTCGGGCTGCTCCGGATCCAGTTTCACGGCCTGTTGGAACGCCACAAGAGCCTCTTCGTACTGCTTCTGGTCCATATAAATTGCGCCGATATCAGCATAGGCGATGCGAAGGTCGTTTTTCTGCTGCACCGCCTTCCGGAGCAACGCGAGGGCTTTCTCCGGGTTATTTAGCCTTAATTCCACATCGCCGATATAAGCCAACGCCTGAGCGTTCCCAGGATCAATGCTCAGCTCCGTCTCAAACTCGGCCTTGGCCTGGTCATATTGACTTGACTTCCAATACAAATAGCCCAAGCCGAAATGGACCCCCGGCTCTCGCGGAGCGGCTTTCACCGCGGCCTGAAACTCCGCAATCGCATCCGCGGACCTTTCCAAACCGTCAAGGGCTTCACCCAGGAGCATATGCGCCGCAGCCGAATCCGGGTTTTGCTTCAGGATCTGCTGGAACTCTTTCAAGGCGCAGTCATTGTCTTTCGCCCACAGACAGCTCTGCGCCAGCACCTGATGTAACTCCAGATTGCCAGGATCGGCTTGCGCTGCCACCTTAAGGTACTTGGCAGCCTCCACAAATCGCTTTGTACCGTAGTAGCTGAGCCCCAGGAGGGTGCGCGCTTGCATGCTATGGGGATCGGCCGCCAGCGCCGCGCGAAGCGGAGCAATCGCTTCCGGGAAGCGCCCCTGTTTGAACTCGGCCAGCCCCAGATTGAGTTGGATGCCCGGCAGATTCGGATTCAGCGCAAGCGCTTTCTTGTAGGCCGAAACGGCTTCCGGGTAATTTCCTTGCTTGGAGAGCACCAGCCCCCAACTGGCGAATGCCGCCGCGTCACGAGGGTTGTGGCTGGTAATCGCTTTCCAGGCTTCCGCGGCTTCTGGAAGCCTTCCCTGTCGTTCCAGCGCCTGCGCGTCGGAAGGAACAGGAGTCTGCGCGCTGAGCAGCGCAGCGGAGAGGAGAGCGGCGAGGAGACAACCTGTCTGACAATTGGTCATGGGTTCCCCACACAAACTTGTCAGCGAAACGTGGCGGAATTTCGCATCAGCGCAGACGAGCCGCCTCTGGCAGTTTCCAGTGTATCCCCTTGCGAGGAATTTGTTCACTCACCAGAACCAAACTCCGAAGTTGAAGAGCGATTCCTCCACTCCGCGGCCCGACGCGCCACAATGCGGCGCGGAAGAAACAATCGGGCCGCTTCGGTCGGAATGACGAGTTTTGGGCGAGATTCCTGTAGTTGCTCAACTTCGGAATTTAGGCGAAAAGAGAACGCGGCGGGCAGGGTGTCCTGCCGCGCCGCGTTTTCAAGGGTTGTTGTGTGAACTGAGGTTAGAAGATGAGCTTCAACCCCAGTTGGATGGTCCGGGGATCATAGGCGCTGGTGATCTGCCCGAAGTTCCCGGCCCCTACGTTGGTGCCGATCCCGCCGTTGGCGTCGTCGCCCTGGTATTGTGTATGGTTCCAAACGTTAAAGAACTCCGCGCGGAATTGCAGCATACTGCCGCGCGATTCGCTGAACACGAAGTTCTTGAACATGGAGAGGCTCCAATTGTCGCGTCCCGGGCCACGGAGCACGTTTTGGCCGAGATCACCGAAGGCATTGGTCGCCGGCGCGCTGAATACCGACGTATTGAACCATTCGCCGACCGTGTGAGGATACGAAATCGCTCCGTTTATGTCCGGGCGGACGGAGCAGTTTTGCACGACGCTGCACAGGTTGGAGCCGTTGATTCCGAGGTTGATAGGAGCTCCGGACTCCGCGGTGATGATGCCGGAAACTTCCCATCCGCCAACCACGGTCTTCATGAGGTGGTTGTCGCTATGCTTGAGGAGGGGAATCTGGTACACGAAGTTGGTAAAGAAGATCTGCCTGTGGTCAAACGCCCCCGGGCCCCAATCGTACTTCCACCCCGCGAACGGATTCGACACGGGATTCATGTCGCTGCCGCTGGAAGTGGAAGGATCGTTGGTATGGGAGAAGGTGTAACCCATTTGGTAGGTCAGATCGCTCTTGATGCCCCCGCGCATGGAGAATTGCAGAGAATTGTATTCGCCGTTCGCTTCGTCTCTGGACATCTTGAGGGAACGGAAACCCGGGTAGAGAAGTGCGCCATTGTAGAGCGACGGCGTGGCCACAAGAGTCGCGAGACCCGCCGGGCTGGAATCCACCGGCAGGTCGATTTCCTGATAGAACTCCTGGTGGCGGTTCTGGGTGCCCACATAGGAGGCCGAGAACACGTTCTTGCCGATGGTGTGCTGGATGCCCAGGCTGAATTGGCTGCTCGTAGGCAATTTGTAATTGGCGGAATCAAGGCCGGTGAGAGAACCCACGGGAATGCCAACCACAGGCGCCCCACCAGCGATCAACGATGTCGGGTCGCCGAGGGTTACGTTGTTGAATCCAACGTTTGCGGAAAATGGCTGGTTCGGACCGGCGTTATACATGTCGTTGCCCTGAATGCGCTCGTACATGAGGCCGTATCCGCCGCGGATGACGGTCTTGCCGTTACCCGTCAGATCGTAGGCAAAGCCAAGGCGAGGACCGAAGGCGGCCCAGTGGCTGTTCACGAGTTCATTTGAAATGCCATTCTTGCCAGCGATACCTACGCCATTCAGATAGACCGGGATTCCCGCGATAATCGGATTCGGGCTGGTTCCCAGGCCGGGGCTGGTCGGGCTAATGTTGTTGTAGTTGGTGACGCCGTTAACAACAGGGAATGTGGCTGCATCCGCCGAATTATAGAGGTTCGGATAGAAGTTGGACATCCGGTCGTTCGCTTCGTAGGTATGGGGAACGCCGTCCCAACGCAGGCCGAGGTTCAAGGTGAGGCGGTTGTTCACGCGGTAGTTGTCCTGGATATACCCCGCCCAGGAGACGTTGTTCCACTGCCCGCTGTCCTGAACGCCATCTTCACTGTAGCTCTGGGCATAGCCCAGCAGGAAATCGGCAAAGTCGTTTCCTGTGAAGCTGCCGTTAAAGCCGTAGGAGCCCTCAGTGTTGGTGAATATTTCCTGATTCTTCTTGTAGAGCGCCCAACTGCCGCCCATCTTGATTTGGTGCCGGCCTTTGGTCCAAGAGACGTCATCACGAATCTGGTAATCGTCGCACCGGTTGACCCAAGGCTGCCAGTTGACCTGATAGGAAGTTCCGAAGGTCTGCGACATGTTGATGTTCGGGATGCGGGTATCTACGTTCGGTCCAGTGAAAAACCGGTCGAACGTGGAGCCCGAAGGCTGGCCAATCAAGCCATTAGGAATAATATTGATGCGGTTTCCGTTGTAGTTAAACGCAATCTCGTTCACCAACGACGGACTGATGGTGTACGCAGCATGGACGACGCCGCTGTACGAAGGATTATTGAAGGTGGAGGATACCGTCGGAATGTTCTCGCCGGACCAGACGGATTCCCCGTAGCCCTGGTCGACCGACTCGGCCACAAAGTGTCCGAAAATCGTAAACTTATCGGAGAAGTTGTGGTCAATGCGCACGACCTCTTCGCGCACGTCCGTGGGGGTATTGTTGCCGCCGATGAAATTCGGGACCACAACGCCCTTGGAGTTCGTAATCGTGCCAGTCGAAGCCGGGAAGATGCCGCCGTATTTGCCGCCAGCAGTCAACAGAGCCGTGGCGTCCGGGCTGATGAGCGCTGGGTTGATCACACCGGTTTGACCCTCATAGGAGAAGGGCACCTGTTTTGTGGGATCGGGAGCGAGAACGCCGCTGGAATTTAGCGTGCAGCCACTCATGGCTTGTCCGTTACTGGAAAACTGTCCTTGGATGGTGGGGGAGACTGCACAAGAATACGGGGCGAATATGGTTGCAGCGAGAGTTGGGTCGGAAGTGAAATTGCCGCCATACATGGCCGTTGAAGGAACCGTCTGGTTGATCAAGCCGCCCTGAATGAGCTTGCGCCATTCCATGTTATAGAAGAAGAAGGTCTTGGTCTTCTCCGGGTTGTAGATGTGCCCGAAGGTAACGGGACCGCCGACGTTAAACCCGTAGACGTTGTAGCGCAGCTCGGCAACGGTAGCAGGAGCGGGATTGAAAGGATTCCGCGCATCCAAAGCGTCGTTGCGCAAGAATTCCCAAGCCGAGGCGTGGAACGACTTGGTTCCGGACTTCAGCACGGTCTGGAAGGTGGCGCCCGAAGACAGGCCATATTGGGCGTCGTAATTCGATGTTAGTGTTTGCACTTCGGCAAAAGCATCGAGGGAAGGCATAACAATGAAGGTACCCGCGCCGCCGCGGTCATCGTCTTCACCGCCGTCCATCAAATAGAGGTTGTGTGCCGGGCGGTTGCCATTGAAACTCGAATTGGCGTTTCCGCCAACCGGCGTCGGGGCCTGGAAGTCTCCCTGCAGCGACGAAGCGCCTGTGGTCAGGTTGACAAGGGTATAAACGCTTCGACCGTCGGTGGCCAACTGAGTAACCTGTTGTCCGGTAACCAAGTTGGTGACTTCACCCGTGTCGGTTTGCACGGCCACGGGGTTGGCTTCCACAGAAACGGACTGCGCCGTAGTGCCAAGTTGCAATTGGAAGTCAACGCGTGCGCGATCACTCGTGTCCAGCACGAGCCCTACGCGTTCCGCTACCTTGAATCCGGTAACCGAGGCCTTCACGGTGTAGTGGCCGATGGGAATATCGGGAGCCACGTATTGCCCCGCATCATTCGATGCAAAGACAGTTACACGGCCAGTCTCCGCGTGGGTAATCGTTATTGTGACGTTGGGAACCACCGCACCAGAAGGGTCGGTGACGGTGCCAAGAATGGTAGCGGTCTGCCCATAGGCCATGAACGGCAGGCAAACCATGGCCAGGAGCACAATCGCTAAGTATTTTAGATTTAATGATTTAAAAGGAAAAAGACGACCACAAACACACGAAATGGTACTTCGGTTCATTTTTCACCCCTCTTGCCGATTGGCAAGATATTCTGAACATCACCCTAGAAAATAACCGTTAAAGGTAACGGTTGCCCCCTTATGTATTACGTTGTCGAATCGATGTCAAGCAAATTTTTGCTATAGCCGCAAGAAAGTGCCATACAAAATCGTTTTGCTGAGACCTGCCTGGTCCGGATTAAAGAAGGCAAAGGGCAGCTCGATGGCCCAAATTAGCAACCTATTCTCACTCCCAAAAGGGATTGCGAACCAGCTGGCTGGGGCAGTTCCGGCGTAAATCAGGCATGACCATGCAACAAATGAACCCCGGGGGATTGCAGGGGAGAGCTGCGCAGGCCCAAAGGACGCCATTTCCCAACTGTGAGAAGATAATCATTCGATTTGCGCCGCAGCCGTGGTGGTCTAAGGAGGCAGGTTCCGTGCAGGATCGTGCAAGGCGCCGTGACTCACCGCTTGGGGCAATGAGCCGCCGAAAGTTGCTTTCGCTTCTTGGCGGCACTTTCGCATCGTATTGTATTTCGCGCACGCGCGGCATCGGTGCAACGAATACCGCGGCGGCCCAGATTAAATTTGCCCTGCAAAGAATGCCCTTCCGCGTGGAAAGCGACGAAACTCCGAGGTTTCCCCACGCGCCCGCAACCATGGCCGGCGGCGTCGCCGTCTTTGACTACAATAAGGATGGGCGCCCCGATATTTTCTTTGCCAATGGCGCCAATATCGAAACGCTGAAAAAAGATGCCGCTAAATTTTCCAACCGCTTGTTTCGAAATGATGGAAACGGCATCTTCACGGATGTCACCAGGGAAGCCGGTCTGGCCGGGGCCGGCTATGACATGGGCGTGGCCATCGGCGATTACGACAACGATGGATTCCCGGACATCTTCATCGCCGGGGTGCGCGGCAATTCGCTCTATCACAACAATGGTGACGGCACCTTCACGAATGTGACCGCGAAAGCCGGCCTCGATCGCTGGAACGATGCAAAGTACGGCCCCCTCTGGTCCAATGCTGCCGTCTGGGTGGATGTGAACAGCGATGGCTTGCTGGATTTGTTCGTGGTGAATTACCTGCAGTGGGACATCAAAACGGAGCATCTGTGCGGCCCTTCGACAGCCCACGATTATTGCAGCCCGAGATTTTATGAGGGCCAGCCCAACCAGTTGTTCCTGAATCGCGGCGACGGAACCTTTGAAGATGCCTCCGAAAAGTGGGGGATTCGGGAATTGGTGGGCAAGGGCATGGGAGTGGGAATGGCGGATTACGATCTGGATGGACGGCCTGATTTGTTTATTACCAACGATACCTCCTACAACTTTCTGCTGCACAACACGGGGGGAAAATTCGAAGAAGTCGCCTTTTCGCAGGGCGTCGCTCTAGTGGAGGACGGCGAATTTATTTCCGGCATGGGCCTCGATTTTCGCGATTACAACAATGATGGTTACCCGGACATTGTGTTCGCCGCCCTGAACAACCAGACGTTTCCCATCTATCGGAACAAGGTCGGCAAGGGATTCGAGGAAGTTACCTATGCCAGCGGGATGCGGCAGCTCAGCCGCTCCATGGCGGGCTATGGCCCAGGCTTTTATGACTTTGATAACGATGGCTGGAAAGATCTGTTCGTCGCGCGCGGGCATGTGGAGTCCATTCCGAAGCCCGGTATGGATATCGAGCAACCCAACACGGTATTTCGCAATCTGGGCGCAAGCGGCCAATGGCAGGCCTTGACCGCCGAGGCTGGCTTGGACGCGGCACCCCCAGCCCGGCATCGAGGTGTGGCGTTTGGAGATTTTGACGGAGACGGGCGCGTGGATGTGGTCGTGACGGCGCTCGGCAAAGACGCGGAGATTTGGATGAACCGAACGGAGGGCGCAGGGCACTGGCTGGATGTTGCGCTGGAGGGCACCAAGAGCAATCGTGACGGAATTGGAGCGGTGGTGAAAGTTGTAACCTCGGCAGGCGCTCAGTACAACCACATGACTACCAGCGTCGGGTATGCTTCTTCCAGCCACGGCCCGGTGCACTTTGGCCTTGGCAATGACACGAAGGCCAAACTCGTGGAAATCCGCTGGCCTTCAGGAGCGGTGCAAACGCTACAGGATGTGGCGGGCGATCGCGTGTTAAACGTGAAAGAATCTGCTGGAAAGTAGCATGGCACTGGGGGGCACGCAGGTCGGACTGATGCACCTGGCCAGTGAACGAGAAGATGTGCCCATTCGCGTTCAATTGTCACGGGAGAGCCGGTCGAGTGCGGAGGCGTTGCGCGGCTTGTACCCGAACGCTTCCCGATGGAGCGATGGTGCCGCTGGATGGTCCGGTCCGAGGGTTTTCTCGCGGATCGCCAAGGAGCGTTTGTCCAGCGGTTCTGCATCGGCATACCGTCCCCGTATGCGGTACAGGTCCGCGACACCGCCCAACGACGTAGCAACGATCAGATGTCCGGGGCCGTACGTCCTCTCGTTGGTGGTCAATGCGCGCTTGTAGAGCGGTTCCGCGTCGGCATAGCGCCCCTGGTGGCAGTGCAGACCGGCGAGATCCTTCAACGACGCGGCCACGTGAGTGGCATAACATTGTGGTGTTAAACCTCCGCTTCACGCACAACCAATACTGTTAGCAGGGATATGGCGCCGAAGTGCTGGCTGCCGGCTTCACAACCCAACCTGGAGGAATTGGGCCCTTCGCCTCGGGGAGTGCTGCGTCCCGTGAGGGGGGTGCTCTTCGGGGAGGCGAACAGTAACTCGATACCTTTATTATGGCGATTTGGCCAGTGACCCAGGTCACCTTCACCTTGCTAGCCAGCGAAATCCTGATCCTGATAAGGGGCCTGCCCGCAAAGGTGACCACATTGCCCGTTGCCGGCCACCATTGGGTATCTCCCGGAATGATCGCCATACAACATAGCGCGGACGTTCACCAGGGCTTGGAAAGCGGACGTGTAGCAGCGTAAGAATTCCTCAGACTTGTCAGTGAAAAGCTTCAGAGTGCGGGGCAAGCGGGCACAAGGCATCACGCCCATGTGTGACCAGTGTCACGGTCGCTGACGAATCATTCAAATAACTTGAAAATAGATAATTGCGTCCGCGTCGCTGAACTGGCCGCCAGTCCCTTGAGCACGCATCCAGTGATGACTGGAACCAGCATGGTGGGCACGGATTTGAAATGAATGAAGAGAGCCTGAAGAGAGGGTACCTGTGATGAAAAAGTTTCGAGGTATTAGTGTGCTCGTAGCGTTTTTGGCTATGGCCAGTCTTGCTTTCGGCCAGGCCACGACCGAAAAGAAGACTGCCCCAGGCCCGGGCGATAAAGCCCAGGTAGTAAATGACACGGCGAAGACTCGCGGCGCAGGCGCAGTAAATCCCAACATCAAGAGCGCTGACACGAAGAACAATTCGAAACAGCAGACTCCCCCTCCGCCGAACAAGGGTGGTGCAACGCGAGGGCCTGGCCCGTACGAATGCGGCATTCACGTTGACAACCATACTCCCTGGCACATCGAGATCTACGTGGACGGAAATTACGCTGGCACGGTAAACAGTTGGGGCGACGTAGCTGGGATCACGGGCAATGGGCCCTCAACCCTGTATGGGATTGCTCGCTTCTCCGATTCCAACGATCTGGAATGGGGGCCGACAGTGTTCAATTGCCCTGCCGGAAGCGTCTATACCTGGCGGCTTAACAAGCCTTAATACGACAAACGCTTCATAGAAACAGGCTGCACTCTCCAGCATCTTTTGCCACTTGCCGGCGAATTCCTGTTTGGAGGAATCATGAAGGCACTCCATTGGCATTTGGTGCGGGTTCTCGCAGTATGTCTCTGTCTGGGACCTTCACTTGCCTGCCATGCGCAGACGAAACGCGCGCTGTTGATTGGCATTGACGTTTACGCACCCGAAGGAAGAGCAATCCATGCCCCTGCGCCGGCGACCAAAAGTGAGAAGTTCTATGACAAGACTGGAAGCCGCTGGGATCTTCCCACCTGGCCGAACCTGAGCGGAGCGGTCGCGGACGCGAGGGCTATGAGGAACCTGCTCACTAGCCCCAAGTTCGGCTTTCCGAACGACGCTGTTCACATCCATATGCTTACGAACGGCCAAGCCACTCGCAAGGCAAGCCTGGAAGCCATGCAGAGATACCTGGTGGACGAACCCGCGAAGGGCGATACGGTCGTCTTCTACTATGCAGGCCATGGTTCGCAGCGCTACAACTCCAAATCCACCAAGCCCGATCACCTCGATGAAACCACTGTTCCGGCGGACGCACGCACCGGCGAATATGACATCCGCGACAAGGAAATCGCGCGGATCCTGAATAAGGCGCTCGACAAGGGTATTCGGCTGACCGCCATCTTTGATAGCTGCCACAGCGGGACCATTGCCCGCGGCATACCCATGGGATCCCTGGGCACGGCCCGATTCCTCGGCTACGATCCGCGCGACGCGGACGATCCTCCGGACACGAGTGCTGGCGGTACACCGGTCGTCCGGCCGGAAGATCGTACTGATAACGCCGCTCTTGTGTTCGCGGCCACGCAGCACGATCAGTTCGCGCGAGAGTGGGAATTCCAAGGGGAGCAACATGGGGCATTCACCGTTGCATTAATGGAGGCCCTGAATTCGCTTCCCGCAAGCACGCCAGCACGCGATGTGTATAAGCGCGTGAAGGTCGTTATGCAAGGCATGGGACTCGCAGACCAGCAACCGGTGCTGGGCGGCACAACAGATCGACTGGCCCAGCCGTTACTTGGAACAGGCTCGTCCTCCACCCGGTTCACCGTTGCCGTGGCGCCGGAAGGAGTATTGAACGATGGACGAGTCGTACTCGACGGCGGCTTGATCAATGGACTGGGCCAAGGCAGCGAACTCGTCCGGCGGAGTGACACGAAGGGAGCCCAGCCGGTTCGTATCCGGATTTCGGAAGTGGAAGGTCCCAACAAGTCCATTGCGGAGGTCCTTAGCCAACCGGGTGAAAAGATTGAAGCGGGAGACCTTTTCGAATTGGACAGGTGGGTTCCGGCCGAACATAGCCGCCTAAGGGTGTGGATGCCGCTGGCCAATCTTACCGCCGCGCAACTTGAAGATTTTGCTGCTGAACTGGTGAGCGTGCGGGAATCCAGCAAGATTGGATTTGTGGCGGATCCGGTCTTGACGCGTCCGACCCATATGCTGTCTTGGGACGGGAAGTCTTGGATACTGGTGGCTGCCGGGGGTGCTACAAAGTCGCTCGGCGACAACCCTAAGGCCGAGCAGATCATTTCGGCAGTGGGTGGTGGAGGTCAGTTATTCGTCGGTCTACCCCCCAGCAAGGAGTTCTCGGATCAACTGAAAATTGCGGAAGACACCAACCATGCCGTCGAGACGGTCCGGCGGCCGGAATTGGCGCAGTATCTGCTGACTGGCCGCTTAAGCGGCTCGTCTCTGGAGTATTCGTGGGTACGAAAAGATGTGATTGAGCAGGCGAAGACGAGCGCAGCCCCGCTTGGCCAGGGCGAATCGGTTTGTTCGGGGGACTCGCCATACCCTTCTCGCACGGATTGGATCGATGCGTCTTTGCCTGTTTCCCAGCGACAGCTTACCGAATACGCTTTGCGCCTTGTCAGGATTCGATCGTGGCTGCAATTGCCGGTGCCACCGGGCGGCGGCGACTCCGATTTTCCTTACCGGCTGGTTCTGAAGCGTCGTGGCGGGGAAGAACTCAAGGCAGTCGATTCCGGCATCGTCGCCGGAAAAGAGACTTACGATCTAGTACTACACAGCGACAATCCCGTCCCGCCGACTGTCAGTCGTCAATGGGTGTACGTTTTGGGGATTGATTGCAGTGGTGCCGGCAAGCTGCTCTATCCGCTTCTTACGGCAGCAGAAGGCAATCAAAAGCCGGATCGCGGCCAGTTTGCGCAAGATATTTCTTTGACCGGACCAGGCAATCCGATTCGCATCATTCCTCCATTCGGAGTGGACACATACATCCTACTGACGACTAGCGAGCAGCTGCCCGATCCGAGCGTTTTGAACTTTCAAGGCGTACTCACTCGAGGTGCACGTGGGGCATCGAGTCCGCTGCAAGACTTGCTTGGGAGCGCCAGTGCAGGGACACGCGGAATGGATCGGCCTATGCCTTCCAACTGGTCAGTGCAATTTCTGCAAACGAGGAGTGTTCCCAACGGGGCAGAAGGTACCGCACCGTAGGCAGGGTCCTGCGATTCGCTCGACGGCCATGACGTAAGGCATCCATCTCCGCGAGCTTAGGGAGGAAAAAAATGAAACGCATTGCTGTAGCCGTTGTGATCGCGTTGCTGCTGAGTGGCTCGACGTTGGCTCAGCAGACCCCGAATGCTGCAATGGTGCAGCGCGTGTTTGGGAGGTTGCTCAGCGCGCCGGGCGTAGTCGAACCCGCGGGCAAATACGCCTCTTGGCCACCGCAGGTCGCCATCTTAAGCGCAGGGAAGGAGGATAGAGAAGGTGTCCGGGAGTCATTGCAATTGACCGCATTCGCTGCTGCCCCGGATTGTCATCCCATTGTCCGCATCTCCCAAGACCTGCTCGATCAAGTGGTACAGAATGATCCGGACCGGTTGGCGCTCATTTTGGGCCATGAACTCGGCCATGTCGTCTTAGGCCATCCCGTGTGCACCTCAGAAAAGGACCGAACGTCAACACTGGAACTCGCGGTGACGCGCGACCAAGAATACGCTGCCGATGCGAAGGGCTATGAACTGGCTCTGCAAGCCGGTTTCTCGGTCCGCAATGGACTTCGAGGTTTGCAGAGGATGGATGAGATCAACCACTATTCGAGCTTCGAGGCTCTCTCCGTCGACCATCCCTCCTGGGCGGACCGTATTGCTCGCTTGGACAAACAGCAAGCTCCCCTCTGGCGCAGCATGGGCGCGTTCAACGATGGCGCTACCTTCCTCGCTACGGAGAATTATGAACTTGCCGCCAGTTGCTTCCGCTCGGTGCTGCGGGAGTTTCCGCAAGCCGCGGATGCCACGGCTGATCTTGGCTATGCCCTGTTGATGCAGTACATCGACCAACTACAGGATGAGGATCTGCGGAAGTTCGGCATCGGGCAGCTCGCCACCGGGTCGTTTTATGGTGAGTCGTATCATCTGAAGTCTCAAGTGCGTGGCGTAGATGCCGTCCTGTGGACTGAGGCCGTGCAAATCCTGCAGCAGGCGGAGCAGATGGATAGCAAGCTGGCGCTGGTAAAGGCTAATCTTGGCCTGGCCTACTTGGTCCAGCCGTCGGGAGCGGACCCGAAGCTTGCGGCCACCTATCTTCAAACTGCGCTGCAGATGGTGCGTGGTGACCGGGCCATGGATGACCCCAACGCAAAAACTGCGGTCGGGGCGGTGGTCAACAACTACGCTGTCGCGCTCCAGGCAACCGGCGATATCAACGATGCATACAACGTGCTGCGGCTGCTTTCGAAAGGGCAGTCTCAAGTCACCGATGAACAGACGTTCCTGCAAAGCACTTCCCTGCTTTACAACATTGGCACGATGCTGGCGAACTCCGATGACCCGGGTGACCGCCGGCAATCCGCCGAGGTTCTGGATCGGTACCTGCGCATGGCGCCTCCCGAATCGTCATGGTGGAAGCTCGCATACAAGCAATACGCCAAAGTCTGCTCGATTGCAGCGACGGGATGCGTCGGCGAATCCCAACTGAAGAGTGGAGGCCGCGCACCGCTGAGAGAGGTGATGGCCGTTGATGTGGGTGGAGGCAAGGTAGTGCGTCTCGGGGAATCCGCAATGGACGCGGCGGCCGCGCTTGGCAACGGACAGGAAATTGGCGCCATACCGGGCACCACCATGCGGCGGTTGCGTTATCCAAAGTATTTCGTTGACCTCCTGACCACGGATGTGGTCGTAGCCATCATCATGAACAACAAGAATTCACCTGAAGTGCAGGTACGGCAATTGGGAGCCGGCTCGCAGAAATCCGCCCTACGCTTCGGCATGTCGGCCGAACAACTCGACCGCATACTTGCGGACCAACCCTATCGCTACGAAGGACTGACCGACACTTGGGTGCCGTACCGGTTCTATCCCGGCATGGGCATCGCGGTGTTGGTCGGACCACAAAAGACGGTGGACGAACTGCTGCTCGTGCGCAGCGCGCTGCCGAGCCAGTAGTCAGAGCGCGCGAGCCTCTAAGGTTTTGCCACGATGAAGGGTTGCGCTTCGGGTTCGTGCCGGTAGAACACACGCGGACGCTGTAAGGACCGTTGTTCCGGCGAGGCAATTTCCTTGTCTTCACCGTCGACAACCGCAAATCCCTGGCCTTGCTTTTGCCCTTCTTGCCTCGATGCCAACTGGAGCTGCGGCACGAGTTGCGTCGCAAAATCCAGCCAGTGGCGAAGTTCGGCTTGGCCATCAACAGCGGCGTCGCGAGTTTTCAGCCCTTTCTCCACCAGCGCGTGCGTCGGGAATCCATGGCCTCCGCCTAACTGCGCCGACTCTAACGCCGATTGATAGCCCTGCGAAACTGTCAGAATGTACATGCCTTTTTCCCACGCCAACTGGGCAAGCCTTTTGGAGTTCAAATCAGACGACCCGACGAAAGCGAAGCCAGTGCTCGGCCCAGACACATGCTGTAACCACAACCAGGTAGGTTCAGCGCTGCTCTTTGTACGCCGTTAATTGCTTCTCCATTTCTGTTATTGCCTGCCTGTATTTCGTGCCGGCGGGCGCTTTCGCGATGGCGGCGCGAAATTCCTCGCGTGCTTCGAGCCATAAACCGAGACGCTGGTCGACGTCCGCCATCAGCGCGAACGATGCCGCGTCATCCTGCTTCTGAAGTGCAACCTGGAGAGCGGTGCGCTGCTGAATGTCATCTTCCGAAAGCGTCGAAAATTCTTCTTCACCTTGTACTGGCAGACCGGTGCGATCAACAGTGCAAAATTCCCAGCGATAGCGAGAGCCGGGCTGCAACACACCTGCAGGCACGGCAATCTCCGTTAACTGCGTGGCTGCATCGAATACAGAATGCCCTGACTCGTCTTCGAGCTTGACCACGTAGCGCGCTGCGCCGGGCACCGCATCGAAGCGGAGAATCGTGTGGTCGGGCAAGGATTTGGTATCGAACCGGGGATACATGTTATGGATGCGAGCGCCGGATTCCCCGCGAAGGCGAATTGCTCCAGCACGAGCGCCAGCCTGCGCAGGATTCGCGATCGCCGCAAGCCGAGGTATCGGCGGGAGCGGATCAAGAGCCCGCACTGATCCGGTCAAGATGTTTGGCCCACTACGTGTAAGTGAAAGCCGCGTCCTCTCGCTGACCTCGAAGCGGTTGCCGTTGGCAAACACAAGCGTCAACGCGGAAGCTGCGCTGGTCTCGATGATCGAAGCGGCCGGCAACCAGCTAAACAAACTAATCGCATTCTTTTTCCCCGCAGGTGTCAGGACGGACGCATGTCCAGACAAGTTTGTGACCACGGCAACGAATTCCGGAGCGTCAACCGCTGGAGTGCGTGTCGCAGTAGCTGTGGCCGTGGTGAGCAGCAGGATTCCCAAGGAGAAAGATCGCCGCAGTTTCACGCTTGGCGCGACACTTGCCGTTTTTGAGCGGGGGAATCCAGGCAGAAGAAAACGTAGCACAAGCCCGACTGCAAGAGCCATCATCGCCGTGAGTAACGGGCCAGCAACGGGAACCACAAATTGCATTTGGCGAAACAAGAAAATCGCCATGCTGGCATACGCCAAGCTGAAACCGGCAAAAATGACGATGGGCACACCGAGCCTCGAAATAGAAAGCGACGCGGCCAGAATTACGCCGCAAATCAACCCGAGCACAATCCATTTTGGCACCGGGCGCGGGTCCCTGTATGGCAACCCTTCCAGAATCGTATTCACGATGAGCGCCTGTAACGCTACTCCGGAGGTGGCGTCCGGCCGGCCGCGACGAGCTGGGATGCGATGGTAATCATCGCCCGATCCCACCAGTTCCGCGCCAACAAGGACCAGCTTTCCTTGAAAAATCCGCGGGTCACGATCCAATTGGGATCGCAGATCCTTCCAGGAAATCTTGGGCAGATTCTGCCAGTCCATGCGGAAGTCAATCCAGAATTGGCCCGCTGGTGTACTCCCCACCGTTGCTCCCGGCATTTTCCCGGCAAGGGAGCTCGCCGTATGGGCGGCCCATGAATCCCGAAACTCCCCTCCCGCGTCCTGGAAGGAGAGGTTCGCACGCCGAGCGACGGTATCTGCGTCCTCCCCCAGATTGACGAACCCAAAAATACGCGAAAATCGTTCAGGGCCAAGAACAGCAGCCGTCAGGCGGTTTACGCAGGCCGCACCTTGAGTCTCTCCCGAAGGTGTCGAAAGCGCAGCAAGCGTAAGAGCGTCGCCGCGAGCAAGAAGCAGCGTGGAAAATTGCTCCGAGTGTGACCATTGCTCAGGGAGTATAAAGTCCATGGCCACACCCTGCGCCCCGGCGGCAAACACACCTTCCAATCGCCCCCCAAACTCATCTGCCCTTTCCGTCAAGGGAGTCGGGTCGGCCGCCAAAGAAGCCTCGTCCACGGAAATGACCAAAAGGCGCGGATCCGGCTGCCGCAAGGGCGTCACAGCAAAACGAAGATCGACCGTCCGACGATCGAGTTCCTGGACAAATCCCAAATGTTCGAGCGGCCATGCCAGTACGAGCAAGACTGCCGTGGCCACCAGCGCGAGCGCCAGGCGCCGGGGAATTTCTCGAGCTTGCCACAATCTGGTTTCCGCCCTGGCGGCCGCCACGCGCAGCGTCGTTACGAAATCCATCGCGCTCTTCGGCCGTGCCTGGGGATCTTTGGCAAGCGCCGCCTGAATAGGCGAGTCAAGCTCGGGCGATAGCAAAGGGTTCGCTCGTGAAGGCGCGGAGGGTGCCGAACGGAGATGGCCCTGCACGATTTCGGATGGCAATCCGCGAAAGGGCAGCTTGCCAGCGAGAATCTCGAAGGTCATCACACCTAGTGCATAGATGTCCGCCAGGACACTCGTGCCCTCGCCGCGAAGTACTTCTGGGGCGAGGTAGGCGAGAGTGCCCTGAACATTAATCGGAAGAGAGGCGAGCGCGTCTCCAGCAAGGCTTGGGCCGGAATCCGGGGATAGGCCAGCCTGAGGCAGAGAGTCCAATGTGTCTTCCGTACTGGCTTCGTCCAGCTTCGATTTGTCCCCTGACCCGGGCGAATCAGAATGCAGTGCTGCCTCTGCCTTTTTTCCGGGGCCGGCGGCTTCGCCTTTCGGCACCAGCTTCGCCAAACCAAAATCCAGAATCTTTGCGCTCTCGGCGCCGTTTACGTCATGGGTGACAATTACGTTGCTGGTCTTCAGGTCCCCATGAAGCACGCCCTCTCCGTGAAGGTAATCAATCGCGACGGCAATCGCTTCCAGCATCGGTAATACGCGTCGCACAGGCAGAGCGCCTTCCTCGCGAGAAAGTTCGGAGAGTGTCGTCCCTTCCAGATACTCCATCACCAGATAGGGGAGGCCTGGACCGCGCGAGTCAACGCCATAATCAGTAACTTCGACAATATTCGGATGCTTCAATCGCCCTAACGCCCGCGCTTCCGTCCGGAATCGATCAACGAATGACTCCCAGTCTCCGTGGGAAGTTTGGATTAGCTTGAGGGCAAATGTCCGGTACAAACCGACATGACGCACTCGGTATACTACTCCCATGCCGCCGCGTCCCAGACACGACTCCACCCGGTACTTGCGATCAATGACGAGTGTTCCGGGAAAAGCTGTCTCAAGGAACGACCCATCGATCGGACAGGTCTCGAAGGTATCTTCCAAGCAGGCTCGACAGCTAGGGCATTCCTTCATGGAGATGCGACATTCGTGGGAAACAAATCCCGTCGTGTCGTCTTTTGACAAAGCTTAGTGTTTCCGACCGCTGATTTCAATCTTGGGCGCGCGGCCGATGCCCGTGCGCTGCTACATTGCGCGGCTGCTGGCGCGTGGCGTGGCGAAAAAATTGGAAACCTGCTCCGCGCCCCTGAAAACTAGAATCATGACGACGAGGCGCACGCTTCCCATTCTCAATCTCACTTCGGGGATGCGCACCCGCCCCATTGTATTTGCCGGCGACTACTGAAAGTTTCCAATCAAAACAAACGGCGCCCAATAAAACGGATGGGAGTAGCCAGCTTCGTGCACCTTAGATGTCGATTCCGGCTCGATTTCAACGCCCCGCTCTTTTCGTGTATTTGATGACCCGGCTGCGTCCCCGTGCAAGAATGCAAGCTGTGCCTGGCGCAATGCCTCTGCCTTGCCCTCCGCGGGGTTCTTCACCCATCGTGCATAGAAGTCACTCATGAGCCGGCTTGTACTGGCATCATTCACGTCCCACAGTGTAGCCAGTACAGCTTCCGCATCCTTCTGCTGGGCAATCATGCCCAAGCTGTCCATCTCCAGGCCGTCCTTGGCGGCATCGCCTTTCGCTGTGCTGCAGGCCGACAGGGTCAGAAGTTGTGTTCCATGGAAACTGATGGATGAATCCTCAATCTTGGATAGAGTAAGCGCATAGCCTTCCGCTCCTCCGGCGCTTTCCCCGCCAAGCATAAGATAGGGCTCCTCGCCGCTGCCCGTCTCCGCTACAAAGTGGCTGGCAATGTGCACCACAGGGTAGCTCTTCCCGGCGCCAAGTTCTGTCTTCAACGCCGAAAGTGTGAACTGTTCATTGGGCAGCAGCTTTCCCTCCATCGGGCCATGGGATTCAGGCACTGAAGGGTCGTGGACCACGGCCTCCAGCTCCGGCATCACTCCGGGCAAAGCCGGCAGACCGCCATAGCTTTTGGACAAGCCCATCGCCAGCACGCGCAGTGTGGCAGAGTTCGGCGCGGTGGAAGGAGCCATGCGCCCATAGCTTTCGGGAGTAAAAAGGACGTTGTTGAACCGCTCGGCCATGTAGAGCTGTCCATCATAGAGCGCCGCCATCGGCAGGTAACGCAGCACGCCGTCGAGCGACCACAGCAACGTGGGAACGGCACGGGCATCGCCAGCGGAGCCCTGCTCCAGTGGTTTCAGTTCCTTCTCGAATGGAGCAACTACCATGGCATACAGCTCCGTCAAATGCGGTTTGCAGTCGGATGAGGGCGAGCGCAGATCGTTCCGCACCTGCAACACCATGCTGCGCAGTTCCGCCGGTGTGGCCTTCAATTCAAATTTCGCTCGCGTGCGGGCCGTCACCACAATCGCATAGGCATGCTCCTCGCCCAGCAGCAGCCTTATACCCATCACGCGCGGCCCCAGTTCCGCCAGCGTATTCTGCAGGCGGCTCACCTCCGATTTCTCCTTGCTAAACAGCGCATTGGCATCCTGCGTCCCGACTTTCTGCGCCAGTTCGGGATAAAGCGTGTTTTTGAAGAAGGCTGAAACCGCTCCATTCCCTTGCTCGATGCTCGCGTCCAGAGCTTTCAATCGAGCGCTTTCCTCGGGAGTACGTGTAGCCTTAGCCAGCAACGAGGAATACTCCAAACTTAATTCCGTCAGGGCCACGGCGGTCTTCTCTGGAACGGCCAACTGGCTCTGGGCGTTTTGTTGCGCTTCGGAAAGCTTGAGCGGCTCGACCGTGGCCCCCGCTTTAACGGGTGCGCCGCGCACCACTTCCTTCAGTTCTTCCTCTTTTAGAAGATCAAGAATTTGTTCGGCCTCGACGAGACGGTCGCTTTGCACCAGCAACTCCGCCAGGTCGCGATACGTTCCAGACTTCGATTTCGCAAACCCGGCCCGCAGGTTCTTATCCAACCGGGAGATGTTCTTGCGAATCTGCTGGAAGCAGTTCACCGCATCCATGCCAAAGAGGATGGCCACTTCTGGACTCTTTTGATCCCGGAAATACATCATCAGCGAATCATCCACGTTGCCTTGCAGGTCGGGATCTCCCACCGCCTTTGCCAGCGAGAGTGCCGCTACTTCGTTGAGGAGCGTCTTCCGGTCCTCCTTGAGGTCGAAATAAACCATTCCGATGTTGCCCAGCGTGGTGGCTTCTCCTGCGCGGTCCCCCACCGCGCGCGCGAGCGGCAGGGACTGGTTGTAGTAATCCAGGGCTTTCTGCTTCTCCCCGAGGTCGCCGTAGACTATACCGATGTTGTTCAGCGTGGTTGCTTCTCCTGCGCGGTCCCCCACCGCGCGTGCGAGTGGCAGGGACTGGTTGTAGTAATCCAGGGCTTTCTGCTTCTCCCCGAGGTCGCCGTAGACTATACCGATGTTGTTCAGCGTGGTTGCTTCCCCTGCGCGGTCCCCCACCGCGCGTGCGAGCGGCAGGGCTTGGTTGTAATAATCCAACGCCTTCTGCTTGTCCCCCAGTTCGGAGTAGATTGAACCGAAGTTGTTGAGTGTCGTCGACTCGCCCGCGCGGTCCCCCACAGTGCGCTTTAGCGCCAGGGCCTGGTCGTAATAATCCAGCGCCGTTTGCTTCTCTCCGAGGTCGTCGTACACTCCTCCGATGTTGCCGAGGGTGGTTGCTTCGCCTCCACGCTTCCCGATAGCGCGCGCCAGCACAAGGGCCTGCTTGTCATAATCCAGCGCCTTCTGCTTCTCTCCCAGTCCCGAGTACACGGAAGCGATGTTATTCAGCGTGCTCGATTCGCCCCCGCGGTCCCCCACGGCGCGATTGAGCAGCAGGGCCTGGTTGAAATAATCCAGCGCTTTCTGTTTCTCTCCAAGTCTGGAGCAAGTTTCACCGATGTTGCCGAGCGTCGTCGCCTCAGCTGCACGGTCCCCGACAGCGCGAGTGATGGGCAGGGCCTGGTTGTAGTAATCCAGCGCCTTCTGTTCTTCCCCCAGGTTCGCGTACACAACACCGATGTTATTCAACGTGGTCTCTTCGCCTGAGCGGTCCGCCACAGCGCGTGCGAGTGGCAAGGACTGGTTGTAATAATCCAGGGCTTTCTGCTTCTCTCCGAGGGAGGAGTAAACCAGGCCGGTGTTATTTAGCGTACTCTCTTCGCCGGCGCGGTCCCCGACAGCGCGCGCGAGCGGCAAGGACAGGTTGTAATAATCCAGGGCTTTCTGTTTCTCCCCGAGATCGGAGTAGACAGCGCCTATGTTATTCAGCGTGCTCGCTTCGCCCCCGCGGTCCCCCACGGCACGCCGGAGGGGCAGGGCCTGGTTGTAAAATCCCAGGGCTTTTTGCTTTTCTCCGAGGTCGGAGTACACGGAACCGATATTGTCCAGCGTGCTCGCTTCGCCCCTGCGGTCTCCCATCGTGTGCTTAAGTACCAGGGCCTGGTTGTGGTAATCCAGAGCCTTTTGCTTCTCCCCGAGGTCGGAATAAACCCCTCCGATGTTGCCCAACGTGGTTGCCTCGAGCGCACGGTCAGCGACAGTGCGCGCGAGCGCCAGAGCCTGGTTGTAATAATCCAGCGCCTTCTGCTTCTCCCCGAGGTCGGAGTAAACCAAACCGATGTTATTCAGCGTGCTCGCTTCGCTCGCGCGCTTCCCTGTGGCGCGCCTGAGCGCCAGGGCCTGGGTGTAATAGTCCAGCGCCTTTGGCTTCTCGCCGAGGTCGGAGTAAACCACGCCGATGTTGCCCAGCGTGGTCGCTTCGAGCCCATGGTCTCCGACAGCGCGCGCGAGCGCGAGGGCCTGGTTGTCGTAATCCAGCGCCTTCTGCTTCTCGCCCAGGGCCGAATACACTGAACCGATGTTATTCAGCGTGCTCGCTTCGCCCGCGCGGTCCCCCACCGCGCGCCGCAGTGGCAGGGCCTGGTTGGAATAGTCCAGCGCCTTCTGCTTCTCACCGAGGTCAGAGTAGACCAAACCAATGATATTCAGCGTGGCCGCTTCGTCCGCGCGGTCCCCCACCGCGCGCTGGAGCAGCAGGGCTTGGTTGTGATAATCCAGCGCCTTCTGCTTCTCGCCCAGGGCCGAGTACACGTCGCCGATGTCGTTCAGTGAATCGGCCTCGCCTGCCCGGTCTCCCGAGGAATGCCGGAGCGGCAAGGCCTGGTTGTAATAGTCCAGCGCCTTCTGCTTTTCTCCCAGGGCCGAGTACACAGCACCGATGTTGGTTAGCGTGGTGGCCTCGCCCGCGCGGTCCGTCACGGCGCGATTGAGTAGCAGGGCCTGGTTATGATAATCCAGCGCCTTTTGCGTCTCCCCGAGGTCATCGTAAACCCCTCCAATGTTGCTCAGCGTGGTTGCTTCGCCTTCGCGGTCTCCGATGGCGCGGGCGAGCATCAGGGCCTGGTCGAAATCATCCAGTGCCTTCTGTTTCTCGCCGAGGGCCGAATGTGCTAAACCGATATCATTCAACGAGGTCGCTTCTCCCTTGCGGTCCCCGACAGCATGCCGGAGCGGCAAGGCTTGGTTGTGGTAATCCAGCGCTTTCTGTTTCTCATCGAGGTCGGAGTAGACCCCTGCGATGTAGCTCAACGTGTCTGCTTCTCCCGCGCGGTCCCTCATGGAGCGATTGAGTAGGAGGGCCTGGTTGTAATAATCCAGCGCTTTCTGCTTCTCACCGAGGTCGGAGTAAACCACGCCGATGTTGCTCAGCGAGGTTGCTTCGTCCCCGCGGTCCCCGGCAGCCCGCGCGAGCTCCAACGCTTGCTTGTAGTAATCCAGCGCCTTCTGCTTCTCCCCGAGGCTGTCGTAAACCACTCCGATTCTGTTCAGTGTGTCTGCTTCGCCCTTGCGGTCCCCGACAGCATGCCGGAGCTGCAGGGCCTGGTTACAGTAATCCAGCGCCTTCTGTTTTTCACCCAACTTGGAATAAACGGAACTGATGTCGTTCAGCAGTTTTGTTTCTCCCTTGCGGTCCGCGGCAGCGTTCGCGATCGGCAGGGCTTGGTTGTAGTAATCCAGCGCTTTCTGCTTTTCGCCCAGGTCGACGTAAATCAATCCGATGTTGCCTAGCGTGTTCGCTTCGCCCTTGCCGTCGCCCGCCGCTTGCCAGAGCGTCAGGGCTTGGTTGTAGTAATCCAATGCCTTCTGTTTCTCACCGAGGTCGGCGTATGTCACTCCGAGTTTGTTCAGCGTATCCGCTTCGCTTTTGCGGTCCCCCAAGGAGTGCCGCAGCGACAAGGCCTGGTTGTAGTAATCCAGTGCCTTCTGCCGCTCCCCAAGGGTCGCGTTCACCCCACCGATGTTATTCAGCGCGGTTGCTTCGGCCTTGCGGTCCCAGGTAGCGCGTGCGAGCGTCAGGGATTGGTTGTAGTAATCCAGAGCTTTTTGCTTCTCCCCAAGGTCGTCGTAAATGACTCCGATTTTGTTCAGCGTGTCTGCTTCGCCTTTGCGGTCTCCCAAGGAGTGGCGGATCTCCAGGGCCTGGCTGTAGAAATCTAGCGCCTTTTGCTTTTCTTCGAGGCCGGAGTACGCCGCACCTATGTTGTTCAGCGCGGTAGCCTCGCCTGCACGGTCCCCCAGGGCGCGCCGGAGGGGCAGAGCCTGGTTGTAGAAATCGAGCGCCTTCTGCTTGTCTTCGAGGGCGGAGTACACCACACCAATCCTGTTCAGCGTAGTGGCCTCGCCAGCACGATCCCCCAGGTCGTGCAGGAGCGGCAGTGCTTGGTTGTAGAAATCGAGGGCCTTCTGCTTCTCCCCGAGTTCGTAGTAAACCACGCCGATGAAATTCAGCGTCATGGCTTCGCCTGCTTGGTCCTCGGTGGCGCGCCATAGTACAAGAGATTGCGCGTAGCTTTGCAACGCTGGCTGAGTATCGCGAGCGGATTTAAGCGCGCTACCGGCGCTAGAAAGCGATAGAGCTTGCCCATAGGTGTCATCAAGCGATTGCCAAAGCGCATAGCTTTCCTGCCACTTCACGGCTGCGGCTCTTGCGGAATCCACTTTCCCGCGCAGGTTGAGCTGGCAGCCCTCCGAATAGGTACGCTCGGCTTTGATCCGAGTTCGGTCTGTTTCTGTCGGTGTTCGCAAATCCGTCAGCTGAACCTGGTAATGGCCCGCGGAAACTTCAGCGGGAGAGGCCGAGATGTCCAGCTGAAGATCGCCCGGATCTTCAACAACGAGCGAAACGGGTTCCGGGCCGTACGAGCCGTTCAAGTAGTCAACGGCAAGAATCTGTTTTTTGTTGGGATCAAGCAGCGTCACAGAGACATGAATTCCTTCTTGCAACGTGACCACCCGCACGAATTGCCCCGCCTCCGCGTGAACTTTGTAGGAGTGTTTTTCGCCGCCGCGCATTTTGCGCTCGATCGGCTTACGGAGTTCCAGAAATGTGGTCTCGCTCTGTGGTTGGCCGCCAGTGACTGAAGGGCTCTGGGCGCGAACGGGTCCAGCCAGCGCCGAGCACGCAACTGCGAAAAAAACGCATCTCCGCATCATGGTGCACCTCCCTGCAGACGTACCTGTGCGGCCAACGTAATCTGAGTGGCGTGAATGCCATAAAATTGGGATGTTAGACCTCACTCTTCACGCTCAACCTATCTTGTTAGCAGACGTATGACGCCGTCTTGTGAGTATCGGCTTCACAACCCAACCTGAAGGAAGTGGGCCCTTCGCCTCTGGGGGTGCTGCGTCCCGCCGTGGGAACTGCTCTTCGGGGAGGCGAACAGTAGTTCAATACCTAGTATATAGCCACTTAGGCGGTGACCCCGGTCACTTTCACCTTGCTGGCCGGCGAAATCCAGATAAATGCCCTACCCGCAAAAGCGGCCACATTCCCCGTTTCGATTCAGGCCGCCATACGAAATCTCCCGGACGGTCGCCTAATCGGAGTGCGTCGGCGCACCCCGATGGATTGGGCGGCAAACTTAAGGAGTGGAGATGGCTTTAGTCATCGCCGCAACAATTTTATCGACCAGTGCGCTCTTGTCCTACGGACGGCGCTGGAGATGGATGAGTCGCCGAAATGAGACTGAACTGAACTCCGGACGGCGCTCGCGTTGAACTGCGGCCTTTGCTGCATCGGCTCTTCAGAAAATGCGAACAGAGCATGTCCTTTCCCAGTAGTGCGCTATCCCTTCAGTTGCCAAGTTCCCCAGTGAAATTCACGTCTGATCGGAAAAGCTCGCCCCATCGCACTACGAACACACCCAAACGAAAATCTTAGTCCGTACGGTAGCCCGTCAGTATTGCGTTGCGGAAGTAAATGGGAATGTGGGGGATAGATAAATCTGGCGGAGAGGGGGGGATTCGAACCCCCGGTACAGGTTTTAGCCCGTACAACGGTTTAGCAAACCGCCGCCTTCAGCCTCTCGGCCACCTCTCCGGCGTTTACTTTCAGTAGCTTACCACAACGACCGAATTTACCTGCTGAACTTTTACTGAACACTGGTTCAGCGTGTCCAATATTGTTTCTAGGCTCTTCATAGCGGCCAAAACTGCCGGATCCAAGGCCTTCACTGCTGCAATTGCTCTGCTCTATTGCCGTCTTAGCAAAGCATCCGATGAAGATATCTTGACGCTGAGTTTCTACCGGGCCATAATCACCGCGGATTTACAGACGGAGGTGGCAGGCTTTCTAATCCGTCTCCGCGTTGCAGCTATTTGCAATGGGATGACGCAAAGTTGAATTGGCTGAGGCGCGACGCTTTTCGGTATTGGATGACCCGCTGGCCCCGCCGTAGCAGCCTTTCTTTGGCGGAGCAGTTCCCCCCTTCCTTTCATCCCCAGTGACGAATTGTTTCTCGGCAACACGGCATTTTCTCGTCTGCAATCCCCAGGTGGATACCAGTTGGGTTGTTTGCTCATGTTCCCCACCTTCCCAAGCTTTCTTGAGGACACAAGTTCCTGCAGCAATTGGCCGCCACTCAGCGAGCTGGGAATATGCAATACGCCTATGAAACAACACGTGGACAACACCGAACCCGAGCGAGTTTGCTGGACGACTCACTAGGTATGTGCGAGGGTTCACTCCGCTAAGTGCAGGAGGTCTTGAGTGTCACAAACTGCGGAACAGGTTGC
>Ga0326728_10007205_pt1 | contig 28945 bp, 22 predicted proteins | sample MB3enrmetagenome_FD_207602 | JGI IMG/M metagenome (GOLD analysis project Ga0326728, IMG submission 207602) | Lab enriched peat soil microbial communities from McLean, Ithaca, NY, United States - MB31MN | ecosystem: Environmental > Terrestrial > Soil > Wetlands > Peat | place: USA: New York... | reverse complement strand
TGCTTCGCGGCTTCGCGCCTTCGCGTGAAACAAAGACGGCCCACACTTTCCAATGAACTATTAATATCAAGCGCAAACCGTTCTCGAAGCGAAAGATGACCACGCGAAGGCGCGAAGACGAGAAGAAAGAAAAGCTGTAGAGGCAAAAGGGATGGAGTCCACGCGAAGAACCTAATATGCGAAAAAAGATACAGGTGAGACGGCAAAGGTCCCGGCAAGATCCGAGCTCTTCTTTGCTTCGCCTGGAATTAATTATTTGCTCTCGGCTCCGCGCGGGAGATTTTTTAGAAAACTGGAGTCAGGTTGAAGAAGATAATCGAAAATGCCCGTGTTGTTTTTCAGGAGAGGGTTGCGGCTCAGATATTGAGGCTCAGGCTGCACTCGCCCCAGATCGCGGGCGCGGCCCGGAGCGGCCAGTTCGTTATGGTCCGCGTGCGCGAGGGCGCCGATCCGCTGCTTCGCCGACCTTTTTCATTTAGTCGCATATACCCGGAAGATGGAGACTTTGAAATACTCTACAGGGTGGTGGGACGCGGCACGTGGCTCCTATCCCAGCTTGCTCCCGGATCTTCCGCAAGCATCATCGGCCCCCTGGGGAACCGGTTCGAACTTCCGACTGATGCAAGCGCGCCCCTGGCCTTCATTGCCGGCGGAATCGGCATTGCGCCTCTTCTGGAACCGATCCGGCAGGCGGCCCGGCGAAGAAGCGAAAAGAGCACCGGGAATCTGCGTCTTTTCTACGGGGCTCGCACGGCATCCGAGCTTTTGCCGGCGGATTCTCTGTCGGACATCGGTGTTCAGGTCAGCGTGGCAACCGATGACGGCAGTTCCGGCTATAGGGGATACATCACCGGAATGTTCGAAGAATCCGTGTCGAAAGGCCGCTTCCGGCCCTCCGCGATCTATTCATGCGGACCGCTCACGATGCAGTATCACGTGGCGCAGTGGGCGCTATCGCACGATACACCCGCCCAGCTTTCGATGGAATCGCTCATGGCTTGCGGAATCGGGGCCTGTTTCGGCTGCGCTCTTCCCGCTTCGATCCCGGACGGTTCTGACAGCGATGCCTTTGTCCATGTTTGCGAAGACGGCCCGATCTTTTCGGCAGGATCTATCAAATGGAACAAAATCTCGGTCCAACAGACGGAACTTCCCCGGACCTGGCTGTTCAGCTAGGACCGCTACGCCTGAAAAATCCGGTAATGAGCGCATCCGGCACGTTCGGATACGGTGAAGAATTCCTGGACTTCTTCGACCTGAAGCGTCTCGGGGCCATTGTGGCAAAGGGTATTTCCCTTGAGCCCCGCCCCGGCAACCCTCCTCCCCGCCTGGTTGAAACAGCGTCCGGCATGATAAACGCCATAGGCCTGGAAAACGTCGGCGTGGAAGGATTCTTGAGCCGGAAGCTTCCTTTTTTGCGCGAACAGGGCGTGCCCGTTATCGTGAACATCCTCGGCGAAACGTTGGAGGAATACGCCGAGATTACCGCCAGGCTAAACGATGCGCCGGGGATTTCGGCCATTGAGATAAACGTGAGCTGTCCGAATGTTAAAGCGGGAGGCATGATTTTCGGAACAGATCCGAAGATGACATCCAGGGTGGTCGAATCCGTCAGGCGCGCCACGGCCCTGCCGGTTATAACCAAGCTGACTCCCAACGTGACGGATATCGCCGAAATCGCGAGGGCCGCCGAAGGGGCCGGAAGCGATGTCATTTCCTGTATAAACACGGTTGCGGCCATGGCGGTCGATGTCTTTTCCAGGAGGCCGAGGCTGGCCAACATCCTGGGAGGGCTTTCGGGGCCCGCCGTAAAACCCATCGCCCTTCGGTGCGTCTACCAGGTGAGGGGCGCCGTCAAATGCCCGGTCATAGGAATCGGCGGCATAGCCGGCGCGACCGACGCCCTGGAGTTTCTGCTCGTTGGCGCCGCGGCCGTCCAGATCGGCACCGCCAATTTCATCAACCCCGCCGCGTGCGTCGAGATCATCGAAGGAATCGAGCGTTTTCTCAGGCTGGAAGGGATTTCCGATATAAACAGCTATATCGGGAGCCTTGATATGAACTGCCTGTTTCCTTTCGCGGATGATTCCTGCGCCGTGCTAAAGTCGGAAATTCCTTGAAAGAGTTTTTAGTTTTTAGTTTTGAGTTTTGAGTATTAGGCCCTGCGACCGGTTCCGAGTTTTTCTCTCACAATGTTAAATACTAACCAATGCTCCTGTGCTGACCGCAGGCGCAGAGTACAGAGAAGGATGTTTTTGCTCCTTGCTCCTTGCTCCTTGCTCCTTGCTCCTTGCTCCTTGCTCCTTGCTCCTTGCTCCTTGCTCCTTGCTCCTTGCTCCTTGCTCCCTGATACAAACTCACCGGCGTCCCATCCGCGCCGCACCGATAAGGCCCGCATTGCCGCCGAGGCTGCTTCGCTTTACTAGGGCCAAACCGGGGCCGAGCATCGAAGAGTTCCGGGCGAGCGTTTTTTCCAAAGAGGGGCTGAAAAGGTCCCAGGCCGCGCTGACGCCGCCTCCGATGACCGCGCACCTGATCCCCAGAAGGGAAAAAACACCAGCCAGGCCAATCCCGAGCGCCCAGCCCATCTTTTCGAAAAGGGCAAGCGCCGTGGGGTCTCCTTTTGCCGCGCAGCCGTAGATGGTTTCCGCGTTCAGTTCCCCTTTTCGGTCGAGAGTTCGAAGCGGAGAGTCTTTTTTTTGCCCCGAAAAAGCCCTTCTTGCGCCGGAAACCAGCGCGCGCGCCGATGCGAACGCCTCCAGGCACCCTTTTGACCCGCAGGGGCAAGGCGGCCCGCCGGGTTCAACGATCATGTGGCCGATTTCTCCTGAAAACCCCAAGCCATCTCCTTCCCACAACTTGCCCTTGAGAAAGAGGCAACCTCCCGTACCGGTGCCAAGCGTGATCCCGACCCAGTTCCTGAACCCCTTTGCGGCTCCTGTCCAGCTTTCGCCCAGGCCGAAGACATTGGCATCGTTTTCCATGAACACGGGCAGTTCCAGATCCCAGGTGAGGTCCTGCCCGAGAGGATAACCGTCGAGGACCGGCAGGTTTGGAGAAAAAATCACCGAACCGCTCGTCCTGTCGATTTTTCCCGCAACTCCGAGACCCACCGAGCAGACATCGAACCCGAGTCCGGCCGCCGTTTGAACGAGGGCCCGGCACCTGGCCGCCAGTTCGCTTGAAATGGCCCGCGCCCCCTCTTGGTGGGGCACGCGCGTCGATTGCATCTCAACGATCCTGCCGCGGCGATCCACAAGGGCGGCCCTCAGGTTGGTGCCGCCGAGATCTATGCCTATATCTGCGTTTCTTCTTCTCATGATTTTCAAGCTCCGCCAACAGGATCCGGGATAGTCTCACATTTCGATTCCGCGCGAAGACGCGAAAAAGGAACAAGCGTGAAAATGGATATATGAGAAGAGGCAAAGCGAGCAAGGCCGGGCAAACGGCCGGCTATGCCCCACGTCTCTTTGTCTTGCTGCTCTTCTCCTTCGCGGCTTCGCGGCTTCGCGTGCAAAAATTCCTAAAAAACGAGCGTTAGAGATGACATTTTCTCAAAGCCGGCAAGCGCTTCTTTTTCATGGTGGCTTTCGCGGCTTTGCGTGCAAAATGATGCCTGCTGAAGGTTCGAGCTATTTTTACCACGCGAAGGCGCGAAGACGCGAAGACGAACAATAAAGATCCAAAGGCAACCGGCCCCTGTCCCATGTCTCACCGCATGGGGCCGCTCCCCTGCCCTGCCGGTCATTTCGACAGGAAAGTTTCCGGCACATAGAAGACGTAGTTTTCTGCCAGAACATCGAACTGGGAGTTTGTTCCATTTTCTATCGCGACCAGAAGTTCTTTAAGCGACGGAGCGTTTCCGACAGCTTCGTTGAAATCCGAAAAGTCATAGTGCTCCGGCAGGAGCGGGAGCAAAAATTCCACCGAGTTGCCCTTCCACGATACGTTCAGCTTTTCCCGTTCTTCGTTTATTATTTTGAAAAACCTTCTCACCAGGTCGGTCCTCAAGACCGGCGACGGCGTCTTGGTCGCGCACTCCATCAGCCCGGCCAGCCGGTAGATGCGGCGCATTCGCTGTTCGTCTTCCCTGAACCTGAAGAGCCACAGGGCCGTCCAATGATACCCGCCATCGAGTCGAAAGTGGCTCGGGAGAATCGTTGTCGAGGATGTCTTTCGGCGCCGGGCTTCCAGTTTTGAAGACTCTTGCCTGGTGCAAAGGATAGCGCTTCCGGAGATGGTCCGGCCTTTTCTAAACTCGAGAGGCTTTTCGGCAATCAGGTTGCTTTCGGATTTGAGCTTTGAGGATAGATCTATAATGTCCGCCATGCTGTTTCCAAACGGTCGAAGACCCTCTGAGAAAGGGCGGTCTTCCAAACCGGAATGCGCGGAAGGCTGTGGGCGGAGTTTGGAATGGAATAGCCGGGCGCCGTTCTAAAGACTCCTTTTTCAAGCCGGTCCGGCATAAGCCTGCCTGGGCCTCCGGGGCAGCCGACCAGGAAGACCGGCTAATTCATGAAAACGCTCTGGTAGAAGTCCAGGTTTTCTATGACCGAGCCGGCGCCCCGGGCCACCGCGGTAAGCGGGTCATCGGCGATATTGACCTTGAGACTGGTGTTTTGGGATAAAAGCTTATCGAGACCTTTCAGGAGCGCCCCTCCGCCGGCAAGCCAGAACCCGTTGTCGTGAATGTCGGCGGCAAGGTCGGGCGGGGTCTTTTCGAGCGCGCGCCGGACCGCTTCCACGATTACTCCGACCGGTTCCCTTATCGCCTCGCGGATTTCTTCATCGCATATCGTAAAAGTCTTCGGGATGCCGGACAGGATTTCCTTACCCGTAATCGAGATAGTTTCCGGCCTTTCGGGCGGGACGGCCGACCCTATCCTCATCTTCACCGATTCGGCAAGGACCTCGCTTATTATCATCTGGCGCTCACGCTGAATGTATCTCAAGATGGCCTCGTTGGCCTCGTCTCCGGCCACTCGGACCGATTCGCTGTAGGCCACGGCAAACATGGAGATGACCGCCACTTCCGTCGTTCCGCCCCCTATGTCGACCACCATGTTTCCACAGGGCTGGTCGATGAGAAGGCCGGCCCCGATCGCCGCCGCCATCGGTTCTTCGATCAGGTGTATGTACCTGGCCCCGGCCTGTTCCGCCGCTTCGATGACCGCCCTTTTCTCAACTGATGTGATCCCGGTCGGCACCGCAACCACCAGCTTCGGACGAAAAAGTTGGCTTCTTCGCAAGACCTTGGCCAGAAAATACTTGATCATTACGGCCGTCACCTCGAAGTCGGCGATCACGCCGTCTTTGAGCGGGCGAATGGTAACGATCCTGTGGCCGTGCCTGCCGATAATGTTTCTGGCCTCCTGGCCAACGGCGACCACCTGATGGGTATCCTGGTTTATGGCCACAACCGAAGGCTCATTGAGAACCACCCCTCTGCCGCGCATGTAGACGAGCGTGTTTGCGGTGCCGAGGTCCATCGCCAGATCTTTAGAAAAATATGAAAAAAGCCATCCAAGCATTTTATCACCCTTCTATCCCGCAGGTTTCTGCCCCCAGTCTACAGGGCATCGAACCAGCCGGTCAACAGTTTAGGAGGCCGCTTTTTCCGGTTTAATACCAAAAGCGGAAAAAAGCCGCCTACTTACCATGGGCCAGAGTTCCTCCAATTTTGCCGCGTCCTGCGGAAAACCCGCCGAAGATATGTAGGGATGAAGCTTAACCCCCTTTATTCCTTTGAGAGCGATTTTGCCGGACCTAACGAATTCGCGCAGAAGGTTTTCAGCCTCCTGGACGGTCGTTTCAGCGAACAAAACGCCGAATCGGTTCTGGGCAAGCTGCCCGACCAGGACCCCGGGGGGCAGAGCTTCGCAGACAGAGGATGCGAGTTCGCGCTGGAGCTGCCGGATTCTGCCCGGCACAACCTTGGTGGTAAGTATCTGCCAGGGTTCGAACTGAATGAGCCCAAGAGCAAAAGGGGCATTTGACTGCATAGAGGCGTGGAAGAGGCCCTCGACCCTGGACTCGAAAGCCTGGGCGCTGAAAAGTCCCGTGCATATGTCATATGAGTGAAGGGCCTCGTTTTCTTCCTTGTAGAAGATCTGTTCAAGCAGAAGCTGAAGAAAAAGGAAGGCGTGCGCAACCGTACGCTCGGAGTCCGCATCCCAATCAACCACCTGCCTGGACAGGAAGACAAGGGCAAGATCGTGGCCCATGGAAGTCTGGCCCGGCATTCCCCAGACAGTACCCACATGAGGAAGGTTTTCACCCTTGGAAAACAGAAAATGGTCCGGTGTATCCGGATTCAGGTGAATGATCAGCAGCTTTTTCTGGTTCTGCAGTATCCACCCGATCAGCCCCTGCTTGACCGGAAACTGCTGCGTGGCAGGGCCTCGCGGCGTGTTCGACGTGCAGCCGAGGGTGCGGAAGGTTTTCTTTCCGGGTTCCTTGAAGGCGAGAAAACCGTAATCCATACCCAGCAGCCCCGCCCACTCGCTTACGAAAAGCTCGCAGTAGTTATCAACGGCGGAACCCTTGAAGGCCACTTCATCGAGCTTGGTGAGCACATCGAATACCCTGGCGAAATTTTCCTGCCGCCTTCCCGTTTCCACGTTGTTCAAAAGATTTCCGAGAAGGGCGGCAACTTCCTGTATCCATTTTTGCTGCTTATCGTTGAAACCCCAGCCGTACTTGGTATCCACATAAAGGACGGCAGACCCGCCGGCAACCGGAACCGCATAAAGACCCTTAATGTGCGATTCGCCCTCGCGGTAGAAAGGCAGGGTCAGGGGGATCGACGATGTGGCTTCGTGCAGTTTATCGAGGTGTATGGTCTGCCCGACTTTCTGCACCTGGGAAAGAATGCCGCTGCCTTCCAGCGGCAGCGAAATCTGGGGCGGTATAAATTTGCTCAGGCTCTGCACCGCGGCCAGGTTTAGCCTGCGGTTTTTTGAATCGAAAATAAAGAAAGCTGTAGTATAAGCTTCGAGGATGTTGGAAAGAAGACTTATCAGCGGCTGGTAGGGATTGGAAACCATAGGCCTGCTCGATTCTTTCCTGGAATCATTTTGCGGTGCAACAGGCACATGCATGCAAGTGCACCCCAAAACCCTTGCTTATTGCGGGTTTTCAAAACGCCCGCTGAAACAAAATCCCTGACGCTGTTTTTAACTGGTGAGTTTAGGGTATGATACAATATTCGTGTCTTTTTAGTACTGGAATGAGAGTTATCTGTCAATAGTCATTAGGTCTCGGAGAAACGAGTGGGTAAAATATCGATTTTACCAGACATTCTGTGCAATCAGATCGCCGCCGGCGAGGTCGTGGAGCGACCCGCCGCCGTAGTGAAAGAGTTGGTCGAAAACAGCATCGACGCTCAGAGCACCCGGATTTCGGTGAGTTTGCTTGATGGAGGAAGGCGGGAAATCCACGTAGTCGACAACGGATGCGGGATGAGTCCCGAGGACGCGCTCATGTCCATCGAGAGGCACGCGACCAGCAAGATCAGGTCGGCTCAGGATTTGAGTTCCATTTCTTCGCTGGGGTTTCGCGGCGAGGCGATCCCGTCGATTGCCGCCGTCAGCAGGTTTGAACTCAGCACCCGTGAACATGACGCCCTTGGCGGGACCTGCATCAAGATCGAAGGAGGCGTACTGAAAGACGTTCGCGACAAAGGGTGTCCTTCCGGCACCCAGGTGCTCGTCCGCGACATCTTCTACTGCGTGCCTGCAAGGCGCAAGTTTCTGCGGACAGCGGAAACAGAGCTTGCCTATATAACCGACCAGTTTTTACGTATAAGCCTGGCTCATCCCCGGATCCACATGCAACTGCTGAGCAAGGAAAAGCCCGTTTGCGAATACCCGAGGTGCGAAAAGCTGATTCAAAGGGCCGCCCAGGCACTGGGATCCGAAATCGCGAAATCGATGTCTCCCATCGGCTACGAAAAAAACACCGTGCAGGTTTCCGGCTTTCTTGCTCCTCCGGACATTCAGAGAACGAACAGCCAGAACCTTTTCCTTTATGTGAACGGCAGGCCCGTTTGGGACAGGCTTCTTCAAAGAGCTGTGCTCACATCCTACGAAGCCCTCATTCCCCGTGGAAAATATCCCGTGGCGGTTTTATTCGTGAACATCGCGCCTGCGCTTGTCGATGTGAACGTGCATCCATCGAAACGAGAAATCCGGTTCAGAAATCCGGGCGAAGTTATATCGGTCCTGCGGGATGCCCTCTTTGAGGCGCTTTCGGCCATTCGCCCCAAGTCGCACACATTTGCACGCCCGGAGGGAGGATTTTTCGAAAAGAGCCAGGGAACTCCCAGGGTACAAACGGCATTCGACCGGATGTCCTTCGTCCCGGAGGCCGCCGGATTCGAAGCCGCCGAGAGCCGCAGTCCGTATTCATACACCGGTGTTTTCCGCTCGTCCGAAAAGATGCCGGACAAGGGGACTCCGCCCGAGGTCAATATCTATGACGTACCCGAGCCGGGAAAGGATGAGCATCGGCGGTTTTCAAACCTCAACCTGATCGGGCAGCTTGCAAACTCCTTCATACTTCTGGAGGCCCCAGACGGCCTCATCATTATTGACCAGCACGCGGCCCACGAAAGGATCGTCTTCAACGGCCTTAGCAAGAAAGCCTCAACCGCCTCGCAGATCCTTACCAGGCCCGCCATAATCGATCTGATGCCCAAAGAAGCCGTGCTGCTCAAAGGCATTTTGCCTTCCCTGCGCGAAATCGGGTTCGATATGGAGCCATTCGGGGGGACCAGCTTCGCCGTCCACGCCCTGCCGGCGATCCTGTCCGGGATCAATCCCGAAGAAATTATCCGGGACTATCTGCGCTACGCCGAAGAGGAGTGTCCGGCAACCGAGGGGGAAATCCTGCTCGGCATCGCCAGGGCGGCTTCCTGCCACGGATCGGTGCGGGCCGGCCGAAGGCTCAAGACAGAAGAGATAAAGAGCCTGCTTGCCATGCTCGATTCGGCCGACGCCCCATTTACCTGCCCCCACGGCAGACCTCTTTCCTATAAGCTGACCTATGAGCAGATCTACCGATTCTTCAAAAGGAGTTGAACCCGGACGCAAAGTCCCTCTGGTCCTTCTCGCCGGTCCGACCGCGTCAGGAAAAACTTCACTTTCGATCGAACTCGCCGGGCGTATTGGCGCCGAAATCGTGAACGCCGATTCGATGCAGGTGTACCGCCGCATGGAGATCGGCACCGCCAAGCCGTCTCCGGAGCAGCGGCGCGCCATTCCCCACCACCTGATAGATGTGGCCGACCCCGATGAACCTTTCGATGCGGCAAAATACCTCCATCTTGCCCGGCCTATAATCGAAGACATAGAAAAGCGGGGCCTCGTGTCCCTGGTCGTGGGAGGCTCCGGCCTCTACATGCGCGTTCTGACGCGGGGCATATGCGAAGGCCCTCCATCAGACCCGGAACTGAAAAAAAGGCTTCTTGCCGAGGAGAAGTCCAGGGGCCTCGCGTACCTCTACTCAGAGCTTTTGCGTCTCGACCCGGAATCGGCGGCCAGAATCCATCCGAACGACCGGCAGAGAATTTTCAGGGCGATCGAGGTATTCGAACTGACAGGGGTTGCCCTGTCGGCACTGCAAAAGGGCCATGGGTTCAAGGAAAATCTTTATCCGTCGGTCAAAGTTTTCATAAACCGGGAGAGGGAGTTGCTTTTTGAACGGATAAACAGGCGGGTGGACCTCATGATCGAATCGGGACTCAAGGAAGAGGTCGAAAAGCTTCTTGAGGCGGGCTACAGCCCCCAGCTCAAATCGATGCAGTCGCTTGGCTACAAGCAAATGTGCGAACACATCAAGGGCTCCCTGCGGTTCGATGAGGCCATACGCCTGATAAAGCGAGAAACACGGCGCTACGCCAAGAGGCAGATCACCTGGTTCCGGGGCGATCATGAATTCCGGCCTTTCGACGCAGACGATATGGATGGCATCTTTGACTACGTCGCCGGGCAGTTGAGCGCTTTAAAAAATTTGCCGCGCGAAACCGCGAACTGAATAGCTGCTTGGGTCCCTGCGCAGTCATCCGTCGCTCCGAGAACGGTTTGAGCATGAGATTGATAGTTCACTGGAAAGCGCGGGCCGTCTTGGTTGCACGCGAAGACGCGAAGCAAAGAAAGAAAAGGCGGATCTTGCGGCGACCCGGGCCGTTTCACCTTTATCTTTTTCCGCGTGGCCAAATATCCGAAGTACTCGTCTGACGGATGAGCCCTTTATAAAGGGAGCATGAAGGATTTTGTGAGTGCTATCTATAGCCCTTTATCTTTATTGTTCTGTTCTTCTTCGCGGCTTCGCGGCTTCGCGTGCCAAGTTTCTTCTCATCTCGACTATGCGGTTCACACGAAACCTTGTAAAAACGATGAGAGCACTTTTCTTCACAGCACATAGCAATAGAATCCCGTTTTTCTTTCTTCGCGGGTTCGCGTAGGAGATTCGAGTGAAAAATATCGGGGGACATACGCCTTGATCGACGGTCACGCTCATCTGAATGAAATAAAGGAGATCGGCGTGGCGATCTCATCGGCCAGGTCCGCCGGGGTCAGCGCCATAATCGGCGTCGGAATGGATATCGACTCAAATGTTGCCACGCTTGAGATTGCAGGATCTTTCCCCGGATTTGTCTATCCGGCTGTCGGATACCATCCCTGGTCGATTATTCCCGATGAAATCGAAGGAAACCTCGCGTTCATAAAGGAAAAGCTTCCGTTATGCATAGCCCTTGGCGAGGTCGGACTGGACTATAAATCCAAGATCAAAAAGAAGGTCCAGTGGGACGTTTATGAACGGCTAATGGTTCTGGCGAAAGAAGCGGACAAACCGGTAATCATTCACAGCCGTTTCTCGCATGCCCGCGCATTGAAGATGACCGCCGAGGCGGGGGTTGATAAAGCGGTGTTCCACTGGTTTACGGGTGAAAGAGAGGTTTTGGCCGGGCTGCTCGACCTGGGCTACTTTATTTCCGTGACTCCTGCGCTCGCCTACAGCCCTTTCCATCGCGAGGCGGCTGCCTTTGCTCCCATGGACCGCATCCTGGCCGAAACCGATGCTCCGGTCGAATATCAGGGGAAAATTTCGGCCCCGGCCGATGTGATCGCCACGCTTCGGGAGCTTGCGCGCATCAAGGGCATATCGCCGGAAGAGGCCGGTCGAATTACGGAGCGCAATACGCGGCTTTTCTATGGAATCGGGTAGCTCCGGGGGGGCAGGTGGATTAACAGCGGAAGGCCTGCCTTTCTTATGCATGGAAAAGAAAGCAATACACGAAACGCTGGATAAGACGTCTTTTTAAAAAGAAAGGATCGGTTGATGCGCAAATTGTTTTCCGGCGCCGTATTGTTCGTTCTGGTCATGGTATCGTCCGCATATGGTGAAGATCCGGACCTCGCCAAACTTTTTACGGACAGGAATGTTTACGGAACAATTGTCATCCAGTCTCAAGATGGCGGCAAGACCTACATTCACAATGACCAGCGCGCCAATAGACGCTTCATCCCCGCTTCCACCTTCAAAATACCCAATACTCTTATAGCTCTCGAAGAAGGCGCGATATCCGACGAAAAGGAAATCATCAAATGGGACGGCAACGACAAAGGGCTACCGGCCTGGAATAAGGATCAATCGATCGAGACAGCCTTTCCATCCTCATGCGTCTGGTATTATCAAAAACTGGCCGAGCGCGTCGGGAAGGACAAGTATAAATCCTGGCTTCAGAAGATAAAGTACGGCAACGAGCAGGCCGGTCCGGATCTGACCACCTTCTGGTTGGAAGGGGACCTCAGAATCAGCGCCGTTGAACAAATTGCGTTTTTGAAAAACCTGTGTGCAAAGCAGTACCCGTTCCGATCTTCCTCATTTGAGCTGCTCGGAAGGGTTATGCTGGTTGAGCGGACTTCAGCCTACGCGATGTGGGGAAAAACAGGATGGGCACAAAGAGTTGTTCCCCAGGTGGGCTGGTTTGTCGGCTACGTCGAGGCGGGCGGCAAGGTATGGTTTTTTGCAACCAACATGGAGATCGCAAAGCCCGAAGACGCCGGTTTGCGGCGGCAGATTACCATGGAGGCCTTGAAACTCAAGGGCATCATTTAGATAAAACCCCGCAGGGTTCAAGCTGACGAGGAGGACCCGAGCCATGCCTTAGGGCCGTATGGCTACACTCAGCGTGCGCCCACCAGTTTTTCCAAAAAAACCATCGTCAGATGATCGCCGATTTTTTGCCGCCTGAATTCACGGTAGCCCAGCCTACGGTATATGGATAGATTCCCGGCGCTGAGATGCCCCGTAAACAACTCGAATCTTTCTACCGCATTGTCCTGGTTTTCAATGTGGGTCATGAGCGCCGACCCAATCCCCTGATTCCGGTACGCCGGATGCACTATAAGCTTCCCGACGTAGCAAGTATCGCCGCCAACCCTGGTTCGGACGGAACCCACTATGGCTTTTTCCCTGATCGTTTTGAAAACAGCATGGGATTGGAACTCGCTTTTGAGATCATCCAGGGTCTGCGTCAGCGGCTGTATCGTAAAATCATTGTAAATTTGCGCTTCGCTCTGATACGCAAGTTTTTGAAGAGCAAGGATCGCTGGAGCGTCTTCGATAACGGCCTTTTCAATTTTCATGGTCATTCAGCCTCAAATGCAGTCAGGCACTCGACTCCACGCACCATGGACTCACGTCCGGCGCCGAATTAGGAACGGCACATTTTTGAACATCAATAATGTTACAGGACCGTGGTTGGCGCAAAGTTTTTTTCTCATTTTGAGGTGAGTTGAATAAATTACCGGATAGGATATTATCCATAGCGCGCTGATCAGCCGAAATGCCGGTTCCAATCGCACTGGAATGCGGGACTGAACCACTAAAAACTCGAAACTAAAAACTCAAAACCGAGATAGGCTTTGTCAGATAACCGAAGGCTCTACACTCCGGTCCAGGGGAAGACTTACTCACTGTTCGCCGATAACGGCGATAGCGAAGGCTACTACTCCGAAATAAAGCGCCTGGCGGATTTGTTCCTCGATCACCGCCCAGGTGAACGAGAGCTTTTGAGACTGATTCAAGATTCGGGAAGAAAGACCTTTTTCGAGAGGCTGAAGTTAGACGGGCATGACCGCGAGATACTTCGGTTCGTCAGAGAGAACCTCGGCCGGTCATTGTCCGGGTACACGCCAAATGTCCGGGACCATCTGAAGAGCTTGCCGCTTGCAAAAAGGCTCGATAATACTCTTGCCACGACTGAGTACAAATACCACCTGTACATGCTCGAGATTGAGCTGATAAACAGAATATACAAAGAAGATTTCAAACGCTCACGGTATAAATTCGCCCTCATCGCCCATTGCCTTCGCGATTTCAGGCCGGAGTGCCGCTCGGCGCAGGGTGATATCGAGGCCGCATGCCGGCGCTGCACCGACGGGTGTTTAGTGAACCTGGCAGGTGCTATGCTTGAGAGATACGGCGTCAAGCCCTACATTTCCGTTGAAAGGGACCAGGAGAAACTCTTCAGAAACCTCAAGCATGAGCACGAAAGCATCGGAGCGCTCGGAATCGCTTGCGTTCCGGAGCTTGCCAGGGGCATGAGACTGTGCGTCCGCACGGGAATTTCGCCCATCGGCATTCCGTTGAACGCAAACCGGTGCGCCAGATGGATGTCGCGGCCACACGAGACTTCTTTCAACCTGGAGCGGCTTGAAAGTTTGCTCATGTGAGCCTGCCGGCCCGCTTCTCCACGACGCAGTACAGCCCCTTGCCGGCTTTCACCGATTCATAGCATAGATTATCCGAGACGCATTTTGCCTTCGCGGTGTCACCGGACTTCCAGCGGTTGACCAGATCCGGCTCCTTGATCAGGGGGCGGGAAAGGGAGACGTAGTCGGCGATCCCTTCCTTTACGATACGCTCCGCTACCCCATAGGAGCGTATCCCGCCAACGAGCATCAGCGGAATTTTGACCCTTTCCCTCAACTTAATGGCTGCTTTCAGAAAGTAGGCTTCCTTGTCCTCCGTGTCCAGCTTTCCCGGCCTGACCGGTAAATATCTACCCGAATGCATGGTGCCGCCGCTTAACTCGATTGCATCGAGGCCTGCCGCCTCAAGCATTGATGCGACTTCGAGCATTTCTTCCACGGTAAGCCCTTCCGTGAGAAAATCTTCCGAGTTAATTTTGACCGTCACGGGAAACCGCTCTCCGACTTCATTCCTGACACTTTGCACCACTTCCAGGAGAAGTCTTGACCGGTCTTCCAGCTTTGCGCCGTAGCGATCTTTTCTCCTGTTGAAAAACGGCGACAGAAACTGGCTGAGCAAGTAGCCGTGGGCAGAGTGTATCTGGACGCCGTCCATTCCTGCCTTTTGGGCACGGCGGGCGGCCCTGGCGAAATCTTCCGCAATCATTCCAAAATCGTCACCCGCCATCTCGATGCAATCAGGCAGTCCTTCATGCACCAGGTTCGACGCTCCAAGCGGCTTCTGCGCAGCATGATACGGGACGGCGTGACATCCCGCATGGGCGAGTTGGACTGCGATTCTTCCGCCCGCGTTATGAACGGCTTCGGCCATGGCGGCCAGTCCGGGAATAAGCTCGTCGCTGTAAATCCCCAGTTGCCGTGGTCTGGCGCGGCCTCGCCTGCTCACATAGGCATGGCTGGTTATGATCAGGCCCACTCCCCCTTTTGCCAGTTGAACCATGAAGTCAGCGAGTCTCTCCGAGCATGAGCCGTCTTCATTTGCCAGGCCCTCGTATGTGGCCGAACGGACGAACCGGTTAGGCAAGGACAAATTTTTTATTATCGAAGGTTTAAAGAGCATCGGCATATCCAATGATGAGTGATGAATGATGAATGATGAATCGAAACCGTCCGATCTCAATCATGTTTCGAATCCCAAATCGATTCCTTTTTGCCTGATGAATGTTCATAATGCCGGAGCCTCAATGGGAAAACTCTTTTCATTCGGGTTTGGCCTCAATCCGGCCTTGAAGTCCTCTCAACATATCATTATGCTGCTTTCATGCACAGCCATACGCTTTTACGGAACACAATATATCAATATCTTTCACAGAAGAAATCCGGAGGCATGGATTGATGAGCGACCAAATCTCGCGTCGAAAATTTTTGAAAACGGGCTTGGCGGCAACTGCGGCGGCAGTAGCGGGGCCAAAGCTGGCGAGGGCCGCCAACAGCCGACTGTTTGAAAAGGCCTGGATCCGGTCTCTGGAACTCCCGAATCGTGCCGTCAGATCCTCAACATGGAGCGGGGTTGGAGACGAGAAGGGCTATGTAACCGGCCGCGCGCTGGAGTTCTATGGTGAACTTGCCGGGGGCGACATCGGTCTGATCCTGACCGGATACCAGTATGTCATGACCAATGGGCAGGGACTGCCATACATGCTGGGCAATTACGACGACACACAGATTGAAGGGCTGAAAAGACTCGTCGATACCGTGCACGGAGAAGGCGGCAGGATCGGTGCGCAACTAGTCCACTGCCTGGCAAGGGCCAACGTTAAACTTTTTTTCAGGGATGGCGATGAATTGTGGGGCGCCTCGGCCATTGCGTATTCTCCGCAGGACAAAATCCCCAGGGAGATGACACGGGCGGATATTACGCGGCTCGTCGAGGCCCATGCGGCCGCGGCTTCCCGGTGTCTGAAGGCAGGCTTCGACGGGATTCAGATCCATGGCGCTCACGGCTTTGGCCTCAACCAGTTCCTCTCTCCCGCATGGAACAGACGCGGCGATTTATATGGCGGCAGTCTTCAGAACCGATACCGGCTGGCGGGAGAGATCCTCGAAGCGACGAGGGGAGTGGTGGGCAAAGATTACCCGGTCATGTTCAAACTCAGTGCGCAGGACTTTGTCGGCAACGGTCTGGAGCTTTCCGAATCGGCTGAAATCGCCCGCCGCCTTGCCAATGACGGGATTGACGCTATCCAGGTCAGCGCCTGCTGTTCGATTTCAAACCCGGACAGACATTGCGCGCAGACTATGATCTTCAAAGAAAAAGATGAAGCCTATCTGGCGGACTTTGCCCAGCACATCAGGGAAAGGGTTCAAGTCCCCGTCATGATTGTCGGGGGCTTGCGGTCGCTGCCGGTAATAGACGACGTACTGAAGAAAGGACAGGCGGATTACATTTCCATGGCTCGCCCGTTTATCCGCGAGCCGCATCTCATCAAACGGTGGAAAAGCGGAGATACCGGCAGTGCAAAGTGCATCTCATGCAACCGATGTTTCGAAACGGGCATGAAGGGGCTTGGGATTTCGTGCTATTGGGAGAGAAAGAAGGAGTTATAGAAACTAATTTTGAGACTTCCTTCCCTAAGCCTTTTTGCAGTGATTGAGGAGCTACCAATGAATCGGACCTTTGTCGCAGAAAATGCCAGGGAACTGGAAAGGCTCCGTTCTCTTGTCCAACGTTTATCCGACGAAGAACTGAGACGGCCTCTGGGGACTGACTGGACTATTTCGGTCGCTCTGGCTCATCTGGCCTTCTGGGACTCGAGGTCGCTGGTGCTGATACGAAATTGGAAATTGAACGGGGTAATGCCTTCTCCGATAGATATCGATATCACAAATGAAGCGCTACTACCCACCTGGCTCGTAGTGCCCGCAAGGGCCGCCGCAAATCTGGCGGTTTCAGCCGCCGAGGCAATAGATGCCGAAATAGCGGGATCTTCCCCGGATCTCATTTCCGAAATTGAAAACATTGGTGATAATCTACAGGGCTCATTCCCACGCATGCTCTACCGATGCATTCATCGCAAAGCGCACGTGGACCAGATAGAAGAGGCTTTGAAGGCGTGTAACAGCCAATGGAATTCAGATCGAGTATGATACTTTTGGTGACAGCTAATCCCCGGCATTGTTGTTAGTGTCAGAGGTCAAAGCGTTTTTGACGGCCGCATGGAATCGGGTTCCCCGCCAGGCGCGGCGCTGCCCTTTTCCCTCTTAGCTTTTCGACTTCCGCCTATCATCGCCGCAAGTTCTGCAACAAACCCTTTCATTTGTTCGGCCTGAGCACTCATCTCCTGAGAGGAGGAAGCAGACTCATCGGCATTGCTTACATTTTCCTGTACCACCTTGTCCAATTCCGCCGTAGCTTTGTTGAGCTGATCGATTCCCTGGGCTTGTTCCGAAGAGGCCGAAGAAATATCGCCCACCAACCCCGCTATTGTGGCAACGCTTTTTGTCACCTCGGAAAAAACGGCATTCGACTTTGCAACCAGCCCGGAGCCGTCCTTTACCTTCTTCATAGTGCCTTCAATAAGCCCTGAAGTGCTTTTTGCCGCCTCGGACGTCTTGAGCGCCAGGTTTCTCACCTCATCGGCCACGACCGCGAATCCTGCCCCTGCCTGTCCCGCTCGGGCGGCTTCGACCGCCGCATTGAGAGCCAGCAGGTTGGTCCGGAAAGCAATCTCATCGATGGTCTTGATAATCTTGAATATCTCTTCACTTGCCTTCGAGATTTCGTTCATGGAGTCTGTAAGTTCAGTCATGGAACAGGCGGCTGCATCGACAACTCTGTTGGCGTCCTTCATCAGGCTGTCTGCCTGACCGGCGTTATCTGCATTCTGACTGACCATCGTGGCCATCTCTTCCAAGGAGGATGCCGTCTCCTCCAGAGAGGCAGCCTGTTCCGAAGCTCCCGCAGCGAGTTGCTGACTTGAAGATTCCAGATTTTTCGACGCCGCGGCAACCCTGTCCGCTCCTTCCCTGAGTCCCTTGGCAACTTTTGTGATAGGCTTTATTATGCTCATGGATATTATCAAGCCCATCCCGGCCACCAAGAACATCAAAACCAACTGAAGGATGAGGAAATAGCGCATGGTAGTTCCGTAGCTGTTTTTTGCCGCCGAATACGAATTGGTACTATTCTTCTCAAAATTCACGACTTCCGAAGTGATAAAATCGAATTCTTTGTCAACCGACCCGATATAAGAACTCGCAACGGCAACATCTATTGAAGCCATATCTACAGCATCTTCAATCTGCTTCTTGTATTTCGAAAGCTCTGGAGCGATTTTCGCAAACGATTTCCTTTCCGAATCAGAAACAGCATTTTGCTCTTTGAGCTTTACGAAAGTATCAAGTTCTTTAAGAGATCTAATTATATCGTCAGCTAGCTTCGTAACTTTTTCATCCGGATAGTCAGCTACCTTCCACGTAATTAACTTAAATGTATTTCCTTGAATTGTAGTGACAATATTTGCTATAGATGAGATGCTTTGGGTGGCTTTAAGATCACTGTAAATCTGGTCAATCGAAAAGTTCAATGTTCTAAATCCCAGATACGATATGAGGCCCAGCACTATGAATGATGCGATCGCCATTGCTGGGAATAACGATATCTTGTGTTTGACATTCATGTCATCACCCTCCCCAGGAATGAAGCAGGCAGGACCACTGCCTGCTTCGCCCGTATACCTTTACTTATAAATTCCGCACCCAATGAAGACATTTTCATTGGGGACGGGTAGCGCGAAGGTCGACTTGTCCTGCATTTTTTTCGTCTGTGGATTCGACCACTTGTAGTCGGTCCACCCGCCCCCTGCCTTGGCCTTTTCGGTCATGGCCTTCATGAAGGTTTTTCCTTCAGGGTCTTTCAGGTCGGCGAGATTCTTTCCCACCAGCTTAGTGTTTGCCGGATGGGCTAAGCAGTTGACGTCATAGTCGAACATGAAGGCATAGAGTTCGCCCTTTATGAACTCTCCGGAAGGGTCGTTCATAGCAGCTATGGTTTTCTCTTTCCCGTTGGCCTTGAAATATTCTAAAGCCTTCTTGACCATGGCCTCGGCTTCCTCGGAAGTATTGCCTGCCCGGACGGGACCCGCAAACACTCCCAGGACAAACACCACGACGACCGCACAACTCAGCAATGATCTCTTCATTTTAAGTCAACCTCCATTTTGGAATAATTCACCTCAACGAGTGTTCAACAGCAAATCACTCTTCCTTTGTGCGACCCATTATCCCATAATACGTTTTATGGGCCGACAAACGTTGTCGTGAAGGCAATGTGAGATTTAGGAGTTGAATGCGGCAACGACATTGGAATGAGGTGAGGAGGGCAAGATTCTGTTCTGCTGTTCCACTGGTCTGCTGTCGCTTGGAGGCGCCTCGAATGATTTAATCGGAACGAGTGGATATTTACATAAGTGAAATTTTCATAAAAAATGAGAAGAAAACACTAATTTTTGCAGTTTCAGGAAACACTTCCACAAGGGAACGGGGTCGGGCCCGACCCCGTTGGATTCGTTCGCCTTTTATGAAATCAAAACCATTCTGTTTGCCAAAATATCAAAGGTCGGCACGCTGGTAGTAGAAAGGGGAGCAAGATCGCTGAGCAACCCGCATTACTCCTCATAACTTGAGAATCTCGGCAAGAAGGAACTCCGTTTCGGAAAGAGATGTTTCTTGCCTTATTTCACATCTGATTCGAGCTATCGATAAAAACTTTTTTGTAATATTTACTTCTTGATATGGAGATTTGATGATGAAATCGCCATATTCGCTACGAGTAAAGTCCCATTGATGAAGCCCTTCGTATCCTTCCTTGAGTCCCTCGTTGGGAACATGTCCTAATACAACGTACCTGTTTTTCTTTACGACTTTTATCATTTCTTCAATGGCGAGGTCCGGCCTGTAAGAATGATCTATTGCATTCCTGGAAAATACCAAATCGAATGTTTCGGGTGAGAACTTAGACGTGAGTTGTTCGGCAAAGCCCTGGATCGTCCTTACAGGAGGATTAATGCCATATCTATCCAACAGCGAGTTATATGTGTCGGCCAGGGGATCTATGGCAGTGATCTTTATAGTTTTGGAAACGCATTGTTTACCCAGGCAGGTCAACGGACCTGATCCAACATCGAGAATGCTCACGGATGGTGAATCCGGGAGGAAACCGGCCATGTAGGTTTGCAGAATGGCATTTGGGTCGGTCCTGAATTTGAAACCCTCCGGCCACAGCGCCCCCCCGGTTTTGATCCAGATGTCCCAAAATTCGACTTCCGATGGTAAACCTTTAACCCATTTATCCGCTAAATTAGGGTCGAAATTCAGCGCCCCCCTGTCTCTAGTGACACTCGCACATGGTCCGCCGTTCTCGCCAGCCCCGATTGCTCTTTCCAGCATATTATGCCCCTGTTTTGGCGTCGTTTCGGTATCCAATTTGGTCTACTTTCTCCCATTCTGGGCATCAACTGCGCGCCTGAAAAAATGAGACCTTTGACTGATGCAACACCTATACCAGTAATTTCAATGTGTTCGTCCCGGCGTGTTCCCTATTTGAACTATTGTGCATTAATTGAATTTTTTAAAAGACAGGAAAAGACTCGCGGATTTCTATCCCCCCATACCCCACAGAGTGCCGGCCGCGCGTTCACGCGCCAAACTTCAAGTTCATGATACTTGTAACCTTTGAATGCGCCCCGTCGCCCGGTTGGAAATACTTCGCCACGGATGGAGGTTGATATGAGGGGGAAATTGATTGCTGCTGTAGGGGCCTCGAAAAACTCCGGGGCTGATGTCATAGGGAGATCAGCGGGAAGGCCGGAGTTCAGGTTCGTCAAGGAAAATACGCGTCATCCTTTTGACGTGGAAAAGATTGACGCAGTGACGCAAGGGAGTGGAAGCGGGAAGCGGGCGCAGGGATAAGATGGATACGCAAAGAACAGCAGCACTCTATTATGGCAGCAGATCAGCTTGCCTTCAAAGCTTTCTCAAATGGGCCGATAAACCTGCGGTCCCTTGACCAATCCAGAATAGCAAAAACTACCTGCCTGTAAGATCCCTTGAAGTTTTCTTCAAGCGCCCGGCGGAACAACCCGGCGATTTGGCGGCTGTCGTTTCCGAATGCCCCGCAGCCCCATGCTCCGAGAACAATGGAATCGTGCGAGTGGTTGATTCCGATATGGAGGACCCTGAGAATGCGGCGCCACATTGCCGGTCCGATTTCAGTCTTTCTTTCGGGCGGAACTCTTTTGGCATTGACCGCCGGACACGTAATGACTGCGACCGTATATGGCTCGTCAAGGAGGCTTCCGTCATCCGAGCGAAAAACCGGGACATCGGGCGAGTAGATGGCGTAATCCGTATACAGGGGATCACGGCGCGAGCGGTGAAAAGCATACATCGGGTTGTTTCTTATGCAGGCATAAAGGGCGGACGATCTGGCCAGATATTCTTCCTGGGCCCTTGCGCCTGAAAGAAAACCGCCGCCCGGATCGGTCGCCGAAGCAAAGTTGAGCACTGCCGGACGATATCCCGGGGCGATCAGGCGGAGCGCCGCATCGAGCGTCGTGGTGTTTTCGACCGAGACCTCCGTCTGGTGGCTGCCTTTTGCCGATTCCGGGAAAGTTTTGTCGGGGGAGTAAGACACCGTTTCCCGGATTGCGCGCAGGACCAGGCCGGAAATGCCGACCTTCTTTCCGGAGCTTGAATGATATTCCCCGGAATCGGCGATCCCGACAGCCTGGCGGCCATGCTCAGCGGCCAATTCTCTTGAAAGATTCATGATGATTCAACACCCCACGACCCGAAAAGGAATGTCCGGATTATCGAGAACTGCCGTGCAGAACTTTTCAAGCATTTCGGTGAGCGCATCATACGAATCCGGCTTGGCGACAAAGGAAGCGGCGCCTGCCTTCTCCGTCAGATCGATGTCGTGTTTTTCCCTGGACGTGGTGAGAATCAGTACGGGGATTTCCCTTAGCCAAGGATCGGATTTGATGATGCCCAGGGCCTTGCGGCCGTCTACCAGCGGCATATTCAAATCGAGAAGGATCAGGCTGGGCCGGGGATATTTCTCCGGGTCCGAAAAATTTCCATCGTTATGCAGATAATCCATGAGTTCCCGGCCGTCGCCCACGATTTTCAGAATATGGGCAATGCCTGTGTCCCGAAGAGCCAGTTCCACCAGAAGGCAGTCGTCTTCGTCATCATCGGCCAGAAGAACAACAAACGTAGATTTCTCTTTTCCCGTCAAGTTCCTGCTCTTTGCTTCAACGGAATGGTTACGGTAAAAGTTGCGCCATGTCCCGGCATGCTGCTGACAGTGATGTCGCCGCCGTGCCTCGCCACGATTTTTCTGCAAATGGTAAGTCCCATACCGGTCCCGCTATATGGGGAGTTCCTGCCGTGAAGCCGCTCGAATGGTTTGAATATCTGCTGGGAATAACCTTCATCAAAACCGATTCCGTTGTCTTCAATCGATATCCGGCAGACCGAACCCGATACGCTCCCGGAAACTTTCACAACCGGCGGCTCGGATTCTTTCCGGTACTTTATCGAATTTTCAATGATATTCTGAAAGAGTTGGCGCATTAGCGCGGCGTCTGCTTCCACAACCGGCAGTTCCCCGATTTCAACTTTTCCAATGGCCCTTTTGATCCGATGTTCCAGAATGCCGGCGGCATCTTGCACAACTTCGGTCAGGGATACGAGCGAGTGGTTCAACCGGCTGGCGCCGGTCCTGGAATAATTCAGCAGGGCACGCAGCAACTCAGACATACGGTTTGCCGATTTGGTCATGCGATCCATAAAGTCCTTGCCCTCTGAACTGAGGGAATCCTTATGTTTTTTAATGAGCATGTTCCCGAAAGTCTGAATTTTGCGCAGGGGTTCCTGGAGATCGTGAGAGGCGACAAAAGCAAATTCCTCGAGTTCCTCGTTTAACTGTTCAAGCCTGGCCACTGTGTCAGTGAGTTCGACGGTCCGTTGGCGCACACGCGATTCAAGCTCGGTACGTGATCTGCGAAGCTCATCTTCCATCTGTTTCCTGTCGGTGATGTCCCAGATAAGACCGTTAAACCTCACCGGCTGACCTGTTTCATCGCGGAACAATTTTGCACGGGCAATGACGTGATGGACGCTTCCATCCGGCCAGACCGCACGGTACTCGGTTTCATAGGGAACATCCCGTTCAATGGTTCGGGCCCATGCCGCCTTGAGCATCTCACGGTCGTCAGGATGTACCGCCTTGTAGAACTCCTCCTCGGTTCCGGTGAATTTCCCCGGCGAAGCACCCATAAGATGACAGGCCTGATCGTCAAAACGACGTTTGTTTTCCTTTAAGTCCAGGTCCCACACACCCATATGAGCGGATCGCACCGCAAGATCGAGCCGGGACTGGTTCTCGCGCAGTTCCTCTTCCACCAGCTTGCGTTCGAGTTCTCCGGCAGCGCGGAGCGCCACCAGTTGGAGCACCGATTCAGCCGAATGGCGGTTCGCCAGGGGCTGCCGGCCGATGACGGCTATGAGCCCAATCGGTTGTCCTTTGGCCCCCCAAAGGATAATGCCGACATAACTCTCGGCCTTCATCTCCTGCAGCGCCTCATCCCTGGGGAACAAATGGCGTACTCCCTTTGGAAAGCAACAGACCTTCTTTTCCACCACCTCGCCGCAAGGGGTGTCTTTCAGGGTGTAGGCAACGTTATCCTCAAATTTGCCATCGAAGTAGACAGCCAAAGTTCGAGCGGCCAGGAAATCCTCCTCCAACCGGTCGATGCAGACATAATCCATTCCAAGGCTCTGGCCCAGGTATCGCGCCAGCGATTCAAAGAATTCCTCGCCGGACGCTATCCGGCCCGACTGCGCCAGGAAAGCTTGAGTGTCCTCAATGAGCTTTCGTGCGGAGATGTCATGTACAAGGTTCAAGATATACTGCTCCCCGGCCATCTCGATTATCTCCGCCGAGAGGAGCACATCTATGATCTCACCGGATTTCTTGCGGAACCGGGTCTCAAAGTTCCCTATCCTGCCTTGCTTTTGCAGTATCTCGACCACCTTCGTCCTGTCTTCAGGGTTAGCCCATTTTCCCAGCTCCAACGAATTTTGACCGATGACCTCTTCGCGAGTGTAGCCAAATAAGCCGAGGAACGCATCATTGGCTTCGGCAAATTGGCCGTCACTCAGGCGGGTGATGGTGGTGCCGACCGGAGAAGCGTGAAAGAATCTGGAAAAACGCTGCTCGCTCTCGCGCAACTTGTCTTCTGTCCCCTTGCGATCGGTGATGTCCGTTGCCGATATTCTGAGCTGCCTTTTACTAACTGCATCCGTTATGAATATGGTGTCGAGCAATGCATGGAAGTCACCTCCACCGGCTTTCATAAATCTTACTTCACAGGTTTGATGTGTATTGTCTTTAAGGACGTTGCCGAGGTGAGAACGAAATGCATACCAGTCCGCAATAACGATGTAAGCGCTAAGCGGGCTGCCAACGAGACGGGACCTTTCGACGCCCAGCATCCGCGCAATGGTCAAGTTGGCTTCCAATATCAGCCCATTCTCATCAAGGGTGAGATAGCCCACGGGAGCGAGCTCATAGAGGTCAACATACCTGTTCCGCGCCTCCTCGACCAGGGCATTGGCGCACCTAAGCTCTTCATTCTGCATTTCCAGCTCGATCTGGTGCACCTGGAGCTCGTGAAGCAAGGCACGGACATCTTCTTCCGGCATTGTGCAAGGCTCTGCCGTCTTTTTCCCGCTCAAGGCCTCTTCAGCCCTACGGCGCAGCTCGTTCAGCTGTTCTTGCCGCGATTGCTCCTTGGCCATAGTCCCTACCTCCGACCCTTCATCGTCCAAATCGATCTGTAACGTCTTCTATTGCGAGGAGAATCAACGGACCCTGCTGATCATGGCGCTCCTGCTCGATCTGACGGGCATTGAGGAGCATCTTCCGGTGTCCGATCCCAGAGATTTCATGTTCTACCGGATAGTCTTCGAAGAACTTATTTTCCGAAAGAACACCCGCCAGCAGTTGCCTCAGGGCAGGGATATCCCACTGCCGGTTTCCAAGATTGTAGAGATGCTCGTTTTCGGTTGCTTCAGGCGTCGTCAGAAAATTGCGGTAAAAGGATCGACTGGCCGAGAGGACCTTCAACTGAGCATCCAGCACCAGCAACGGCTCGCGCACGGTCGCCACGATGCCTTCGGCGTATTTCTGCGCCCGCTGAATCAAGTCCCGGCTCTCTCGCAAAGACCTTTCCATCTCCTTGAAACCGGTGATATCGGTGAACGTGACCACCGCTCCGTCGATGACGTTGTCAATCGTTCGATAAGGTGAAATGCGCATGAAGTACGAGCGGCCGTCCGAGGTCTGAACCTCTGCTTCCTTGAATACCAGTGTATCGAGGACGCAATGGACCTCTTTGGCCAGGTCCAAGCCCTTCAGGCTGGAAGCAATGTCGCTGACGGGACGTCCCACGTCTGTGAGAATAAGTTTGATGATATCGGCGGCAGGCGCGGTGAAACGCTTGATCTTCAGATGATTGTCCAGAAAAAGCGTGGCGATATTCGTGCTGTTGAGGAGATTTTTCATGTCGTTGCTCGATCGGGACAGCTCGTCGATCTTGTGCTGCAATTCCGCGTTGACGGTCATAAGCTCTTCGTTGAGCGATTGCATCTCCTCTTTGGACGTGGTCAGCTCTTCATTGGAGCTCTGCAGTTCCTCATTCGTCGATTGCAGCTCCTCGTTGGCCGACTTGAGCTCTTCCTGCGAGGTTGTCATCTCTTCGATGGTGGATTGAAGAAGCTCCTTGGTCTCCTGAAGCTCCGTGTTCAATGTTTCAACGATGGAGCTATCCTCACCGGACGGGCCTTTCTCTTTCCTGCGGGAGCTTTTGGACGGAACGGGAGTCGGCACATCGTTAAACACAACCAGCAGCAATCCACGCATTGCATCCGGTTCACGCAGAGGCTTTACGGTGAGATGGACGACTTGATCGTCGCCATTTGAACGAATGTGCAGATCTTTCAGGGTTACGTCCGCTTTCTCCGTCAGCGCTCTTCGAATGGCGCTCCCCAAATGTTGTCTCAGTCCCTCGCGCGCCAGCGCGTAGATGTTGATGTTCGCTTTCCCCCCGGCCAGCTCCAGGTATTTTCCCGTCCGCCCATGAACGTAGATAATGTCGCCCTTATCATTTATGAGCACCGCCGAAGGCGCAAAATTCTCCAGGAGAATAGTTTGAACCAGGTCCGGAGCGGTTCTTTCCGCGCTTTTCTTAAATTCGGGTGGAGGTGGGATCTTATCGGCATCGGTAAATGACAAATCCGACGGGAAATCCGTCAGGCTCGCGAGGGCGCTGGCGGACTCCGTACGTCTGAATGTTTTCCACTTGTTGTCTGAAACAGAGAAGAGATCAGTGAAGCTGCCGATGGTTTCGGCTGTCCCCAGGAAAAGAATGCCGCCTGGATTCAGACAGTAATGAAATAGAGGCAGCACCTTCTTCTGGAGTTCCGGGGTCAAATAGATGAGAAGGTTCCGGCAACTGAGGATATCCAGCTTGGTGAACGGCGGGTCCATGATGAGATTTTGAGGAGCGAAAACCACCAGCTCCCTGATTTCCTTGTTGATCCTATAGCCGCCCGACCCCTCCCTGGTGAAAAAGCGATCAAGACGCTCGGGAGATACTTGAGCGGCAATGTTGGGAAGGTACACGCCCTGGCGGGCCTTCTCTATGCCCTCTTTCTGTATGTCCGTCGCAAAAATCTGGATTTTGAAGCGGCCCTTTCGTCCCAGCTCTTCAAGGCACTCCATGAGTATGATGGCGATGGAGTAGGCTTCTTCGCCGGTGGAGCAGCCCGGAACCCAGATTCGTAAGGTGCTTCCCTGCTTTTTGCCTTCGAGAATGTACGCTTCCGCCTCTTTCTTGAGAGCCTCAAACGACTCGGGATCTCTGAAGAAGCTGGTGACTCCTATCAATAATTCCCTGAAAAGCAAATCTATTTCTTGCGGATTTTCCTGGAGATAGCGGACATAGAGGGATATGTCTGAAATTTGATGGACGGTCATGCGCCTTTCAACACGGCGGTAAATGGTGCTCTTTTTGTAAAAGGAGAAGTCGTGACCGGCCTGAGCCCGGAGAAGAACGAATATCTTTTGCAGCATCCCGCCGCTCTTTTCCACCACGACGTCGGCTTTACGAGGGACGGTTGCCGCCATGCTTGCTTGTTTCACGTAGTCCATCAGTTTTGTCGGCAGCTCTTCCGCGGGGGCAACATAATCCACGAGCCCGGTGCCGATGGCGCTTCGAGGCATGCCGTCGGATTTGGCCGACCTGACGTCCTGCACCATCACCATGCCCAGCTTTTCCTTGACGGCGCTCACACCCAGCGTCCCGTCCGAGCCCATCCCGGAAAGGATAATGGCGATACTCCTTTCTTTCTGGTCGTCAGCCAGGTGCTTGAAGAAGAAATCGATCGGCAGCCGCAAGCCGCGAGAGGCGGTAGGCTCCAGCAACTGCAGGGTGCCATGCAGTATGGACAGATCCTTGTTTGGCGGAATCACGTAGACACAGTTGGGCGCGACCTTCAACCCATCCTCTACCTGGTAGACTTTCATCTTGGTGAAGCGTTGCAAAAGCTCCGGCATCATCCCCTTATGGGTCGGGTCGAGATGAGAAACGACGACAAACGCCAACCCGCAATCCGGTGACATATGGGCAAAGAACTGCCCCAACGCTTCCAACCCGCCGGCCGAAGCGCCTATTCCTACGACGTAGGAGGGCTTTATGGAACCCGCCTCAGTGCTCTTGACGGGCATCTTCTTCTTGGAAGGGCTTGCGGATGTTTCCCCGGCGACATGTTCCGGTTGTCCAAGGCTTTTCTTGCCTTTTTTCATGCGGGATACCTCGTCGGTTTCATGTTGGCGTCAATTGTTTCTCTTCAAATTTAGCGTTATGCACGCCACTCTTCAAAGGACATGAAGGCAGTACATCGTTTCTATTCATAATTATGCAATAAATAATAGCAACCCCAATGATTTTTCCGCTGATGATGAGAATTCGCGCACTTCCGTAGTTTGGTGTGTTCAGGCTCCCTGAAGAGAGCAAATGATTGGGGATGCGCTTAAGACCCCACGACCTGAAAAGGAATGTCTTGTTTATCGAGAACTGCCGTGCAGAACTTTTCAAGCATTTCGATGAGTGCATCATACGAATCCGGTTTGGCGAGAAAGAAAGAGGCGCCTGCCTTCTCCGTCAGATCGATGTCGTGTTTTTCCCTGGACGTGGTGAGAATCAGTACGGGGATTTCCCTTAGCCAAGGATCGGATTTGATGACGCCCAGGGCCTTGCGGCCGTCTACCAGCGGCATATTCAAATCGAGAAGGATCAGGCTGGGCCGGGGATATTTCTCCGGGTTCGAAAAATTTCCCTCGTTATGCAGATAATCCATGAGTTCCCGGCCGTCGCCCACGATTTTCAGAATATGGGCAATGCCTATGTCCCGAAGAGCCAGTTCCACCAGCAGGCAGTCGTCTTCGTCATCATCGGCCAGAAGAACAACGAATGTAGGTTTCTCTTTTCCCGTCAAGTTCCTGCTCTTTACTTCAAGGGATCGGTCAGGGATACAGGAGAGTGGTTCAATCGGCCGGTTCCCGTCATGGAATAATTCAACAGGACACGCAGCAGATCGGACATGCGGTTGGCGCCCCTTATAATCCGCTCCATGTTACCCCGGCCTACGGGAGCAAGGGATTCTCCGTATCTTTTGACGAGCATACTACCGAAAGTCTGGATTTTTTGCAAAGGCTCCTGAAGATCGTGGGAGGCGATAAAGGCAAATTCCTGCAACTCCCCAGGTTCAACTGCTCAAGTTTGGCCACGGTCGCTTTTAGTTCCGCTTCTGCTCTTCTATTCTCAGTAAGGTCGAGATCCATCTCCAGGATGGGACGGGCTCTTAAGAATCCTGTCATTCCGGTGCAAACCGGAATCCAGCGCCTTTGGTTTTTATTGTAAAATCAATGAGTAAAAAGCCCCACCCATAGGGCGGGGCTTTAAATTCACCCCCCGTAGGGGGGACGTGGCCAGCCTCCAAAGGAGGCAGGCCTTGGTCGCGCCGCTTTTGGGTGTTCTCTTATTTGCCGATTGTAAGCTGCTCTTCTAGCCGTTCCTTTTTCTCTTGGTATTTTA
>Ga0326728_10007204_pt1 | contig 28950 bp, 26 predicted proteins | sample MB3enrmetagenome_FD_207602 | JGI IMG/M metagenome (GOLD analysis project Ga0326728, IMG submission 207602) | Lab enriched peat soil microbial communities from McLean, Ithaca, NY, United States - MB31MN | ecosystem: Environmental > Terrestrial > Soil > Wetlands > Peat | place: USA: New York... | reverse complement strand
TGCGTTCCTCACCGGGCAGAAGGATGCGCTCTTCGCGGTCTTACAAAGTACGGAACAGCTCCGGGTGGCGGATCGTTACGAGATTGCGGTGCAGGAGGGTTTTTCCTATTACGCGCTGCATCCGCGGAAGGTTGCACTTCTGCTGGACGGGCTGGGGCTGCCACCGCGCATGGCGGTCATCGGGATTCGCAGCATTGGAGTCGCGTTGAGCGCGGTGGCCTGCACGGCGCTACGGCTGCGTGATGTCCAATGCGAGCGCATTACCGTCCGCCCGACGGGACACCCCTATGACCGCCAACTGGAGCTGACGCCCGAGCTGCGCGCGTGGGTGGAACGATCGGGCGATGCCGGGTTTCTGATTGTGGATGAAGGGCCGGGCATCAGTGGCTCGTCCTTTCTGGCCGTCGCCGAAGCGCTCAGCCGGTGCGGCGTGGCAGGCGAGCGCATTCACATGGTGGGTAGCCGCACGGTTGATCCTGCTGGTTTGCGTGCGCCGAACGCCCCTGAGCGCTGGGCACGCTACCACTTCCACGTCATGCAAAATGAGCCTCTGCCCCCGGAGGGAGCGGGAGAAAGCCTTTCCGGAGGCACTTGGCGCAGGCATTTCCACTGCGCGGAGAGCACCGTGCCCGCTTCGTGGGCGGCGCTGGAGCCAGCCAAATTCCTCGCCTGCGATAAACAGAGCATTTTCAAGTTCGAAGGCTTTGGACATTACGGCGAAGCCATTGGCGTGAGGGCAAGATTGCTCGCCGCTGGAGGCTTCGCGCCGCGCTACCTCGGCAACCAACGCGGCTTTGGTGAATATGAGTTAGTGCCCGGACGGATGTTGGAACGGCACGATCGGTCGGCTGAGTTGCTGGCGCGAATGGCCGATTATCTTGCCTTCCGGCTCGCGCACTTTGGCAGCGATGCCGCGCAAAGTCCGGAGATTGAAAAGATGTTGCGCTGGAACTGGCAGCTCGAGTTCGGCGCGGAACTCAGCGATGCCGAGTCGCGGCTGCGCATCTGCCGCGTAGTGGTGTGCGATGGGCGCATGATGCCTCACGAATGGCTTCGTACCGATGGCGGAGAACTGCTGAAGCTGGATGCGGACCTCCACGGCGATAACCATTTCTTCCCTGGACCGTGCGACATTGCCTGGGACGTGGCCGGGGCAATTGTGGAATGGGAGTTACAAGGTGAGATGCGCGACCTTTTTATTCGCGAATACGAGGTGCGCTCGGGAGATGCAATCACTGAAAGGCTCGCACCTTACCTGTTGGCCTACTCAATTTTTTGCATGGGCTGGTCCAAGATGGCCGCGCTGGCGATGGAGGGCGAGTACGACGAAGCGCTGCTGACCCGGGATTATCAGAGATATCGCGACGTTGCCTGGCGGTTGAGGCAGAAGGCGCTTGACCTCGAAGTGAACGAGGAGACCGCAGGCGCAAATCATTCCCTCCGTTCGCACGGCGTCAGTGGTTCGTAGTCATCGGTTCAACGCAGCCGAGGCTGGCCGGTGAGTCTATGGTTGCAAGGTTGTGGAGGAAGAAGAAGCTGCCATGGAAAAGGGGTTTCCAGTCCGGAAAAAGCCAGAACCGCAGCGATTCTAGCGGGGCGCAACGCGCCATTGGGTAGATGGATCTTGTGACATTAGTCATATCTATTTGTGACGTTCGACATCCCCATAAGTGACTGATAAAATCTAGGCTGATCAATAGGGATTCGCAGATCCATGGTTGCACGGTAGGGAAAGAGGAAGCTTGGCAATTGCAGACCAGAGACTGACAGGCACGGCACTGGGCCAGCGCGTCGACGCGCGGCTGAAAATGACGATTCGCGGTGCGGTGCAGGGCGTAGGCTTCCGGCCGTTCGTCTATCGGCTGGCGGCGGAGTTGGAGCTGAACGGCTGGGTAAACAACACGGCACGCGGCGTATTTGTGGAAGTGGAAGGGCCGCGCGAGAAGCTCGATCAATTTCTGTTGCGGGTAGAGCGGGAAAAACCTGCAATTTCATTCATCCAAAGTCTGGAGAGTAGCTTTGCCGACCCTGTCGGCTATACGGGCTTTGAGATTCGCAAGAGTGAGGGTGGGGAGAAGACCGCGCTGGTGCTGCCCGATATTGCGACCTGCCCGGAGTGCATCCGGGAGATCTTTGAGGCGGGCAACCGGCGCTTCGGGTATCCGTTTACCAACTGCACCAACTGTGGGCCACGCTACACGATCATCGAATCGCTGCCCTACGACCGGCCGCGCACGACAATGAAGAAGTTCACGATGTGCGCGGAGTGCGAGCGCGAGTATCGCGACCCTGCGAATCGCAGATTTCACGCTCAGCCCAATGCGTGCCCGGAGTGCGGGCCGCAACTGGAGCTCTGGAGCATGGCAGGCGCGGTGATGGGCCGACGGGCGGCGGCGCTGGACGAGGCTGCCGAAGCGATCCGTCAAGGCAAGATCGTGGGCGTAAAGGGATTGGGCGGATTCCATCTGATGGTAGACGCACGCAATGAAGCGGCGGTGCGGAGGCTGCGCGAGCGTAAGCATCGCGAGGAGAAACCGTTTGCCTTGATGTATCCGTCGGCGGATGACGTGCTGCGGGAGTGCGAGCTCTCGCCGTTGGAAGAACGCCTGTTGCGCTCACCGGAATCTCCGATCGTGCTGGTGCGACGCAAAGGACAGGGTACATCCGCGCTCGCGCCTTCGGTGGCCCCGGGCAATCCGATGCTGGGGGTGATGCTTCCCTATGCGCCGCTGCATCATCTGCTGATGCGGGCACTGGGCTTTGCGGTGATCGCCACCAGCGGCAACTTGAGCGATGAACCGATCTGCATCGATGAGCGCGAAGCGGTGGAGCGTTTGCACGAAATTGCAGATCTGCTGCTGGTGCATGACCGGCCGATTCTGCGTCACGTGGATGACTCGATTGTGCGGGTGATGGCCGGACGCCAGATGGTGATGCGCCGGGCTCGGGGATTTGCCCCGCTGCCGGTGATGCTGGAAGAGGAGATGCCGGCAGTGCTGGGAGTGGGGGCGCACCAGAAGAATACAGTTGCGCTCTCGGTGGGACGGCAGGTGTTTCTCAGCCAGCACATTGGCGATCTGGAAACCGCGCAGGCGAGCATGGCATTCGAGCGCGTGGTGGAAAGCCTGGAAGATCTTTACGAGGTGAAGCCGGAAACGGTGGCTTGCGACCTTCATCCGAACTACATCTCAACCGAATATGCGAATCGGGTGAGCGAACATCCGGTCCGGGTGCAGCATCATTATGCTCACGTGTTGGGGTGCATGGCGGAGAACGGAGTGAAGGCTCCGGCGCTCGGCGTAGCCTGGGACGGCAGTGGCTGGGGTCCGGATGGAACCGTGTGGGGCGGCGAGTTTTTGAGAATTGATGAAGGTGGATATGCCCGGGTGGCCCGCCTGCGCAGGTTCCGGCTGGCAGGCAGTGAACGGGCGGTGCGCGAACCGCGGCGATGCGGGTTGAGTATTCTTTTCGAGACGCTGGGGGAAGAGATATTTGAGCGCGAGGAGTTCAACCCGGTGCAAGCGTTCCCGGCGGCCGAGCGGAAGGTAGTGGCGGCGATGCTGCGGCAGGGCTTGAACAGCCCGTGGACTTCGAGCGTGGGGCGTCTGTTCGATGCAGCGGCTTCGCTGATCGGAATTCGACAGATTTCGCGCTACGAGGGACAGGCGGCGATGGAGCTGGAGTGGTTGGCCACGCAGAGCGCGGAGGATAGTGCATACGAATTCGAAATTACCCCGCCTGCAAACGACACGGCTCCGGCTGAGCTGGACTGGGCTCCCCTGGTGCGCGGACTGATGGCGGACGTTATACTGAAGACGAGGCCGGAAGCGATGGCGAGGAAGTTCCACAACACCCTGGCGGTGATGATCGCCCAGATTGCCGGCCAACACCTGGGACTGCCGGTTGCACTGAGCGGAGGATGCTTCCAGAACCGGTTACTGACCGAGTTGACGGTGGCGCGGCTGGAAGCCGGGGGCGTGAGGGTCTATTGGCACCAGAGAGTTCCTCCCAACGATGGGGGCATTGCTCTGGGACAGGTGGTGGCGGCAGCCCGGAAATTGAGATTCGAGGAAAGCGCGAGGGAGCAGAAATGTGTCTAGCAGTGCCAGGAATGATCGTCAGCGTTAGCGGAGAAGACATCACACGGGAAGCCCGCGTCGATTTTGGCGGAGTGCTGAAGACCGTGAATCTAGCCTTTGTTCCGGAAGCAAAGGTTGGCGAATATGTGCTGGTGCATGTGGGCCTAGCCATCAGCATAGTGGACGAGGAAGAAGCCAACAAGGTCTTCGGCTATCTGAGGGAAATGGGCGAGCTCGGTGAATTGGGAGACCTGAGGCCATCGAATCCAGGAGTTAAGCAGTGAAATTTTCATCGGAGTACCGCGACGCGAGCGCGGCGCAGGGCTTTGCGCAGGAGATTCGGCGAATCACCACGCGGCCTTGGACGATCATGGAGATCTGTGGCGGACAGACCCACGCCATTGTGAAATTTGGGCTGGATGAGTTGTTGCCGAAAGAGATTGAACTGGTACACGGACCAGGCTGCCCGGTGTGCGTTACGCCGCTGGAGCTGATCGACAAGGCAGTGCAGATTGCGCAACGGCCGGAGGTCATCTTCTGCTCGTTCGGCGATATGCTGCGCGTGCCTGGGAGCGAGTTCGACCTGTTCGGCATCAAGGCGCGCGGAGGCGATGTGCGAATCCTCTACTCGCCGCTGGATGCACTGAAGATTGCGAAGGACAATCCGGCGAAGGAGATTGTGTTCTTCGCCGTAGGATTTGAGACCACGGCTCCGGCGCACGCCATGGCCGTATTCCAGGCGAAGCAGCAGGGGATCAAGAACTTCTCAGTGCTGGTGTCGCATGTTCTGGTACCGCCGGCGATGGAGGCGATTCTGGGTTCGGAGACCAATCGCGTACAGGGCTTCCTGGCGGCAGGGCACGTGTGCGCCATTATGGGCTACGACGAGTACATTCCGATCGCGGCCAAGTACAAGGTTCCCATTGTGGTGACAGGCTTTGAACCGCTCGATATTCTTCAGGGCATTGCGATGTGCATTGCGCAACTGGAACAGGGACGCCACGAGGTGGAGAATCAGTACACGCGCGCGGTTTCCGAGGGCGGCAACCGTGCGGCGCAGCACTATGTGAAGGAAGTGTTCTGCGTGGTGAATCGCAAGTGGCGGGGCATCGGCGAAATTGGATCCAGCGGGCTGGGCCTGCGCCCGGAGTACGCGGAGTTTGATGCCGAGCTGCGCTTCAACGTAGGCAGCTACACGGCGGAGGAGAGTCCGCTGTGCATCAGTGGACTGATCATGCAGGGGCAGAAGAAGCCGCATGAGTGCGCGGCTTTCGGAAAACAGTGCACGCCGGAAAAACCACTGGGCGCACCTATGGTCTCCAACGAAGGCGCATGCGCCGCGTATTACCGCTATCGGCGCGCTGAACTGGCGACCGCAGGGAAGGTATAACCAATGAGCACGGTTAAGGACTTTACGCTGAGCTGCCCACTGCCCATCACCGACTATCCTACGGTGACGCTGGCCCATGGCGGCGGCGGCAAGTTGATGCATCAACTGATTGAGAAGATGATTCTGCCGGCCTTCAACTGCCCGCTGCTGGAAACGCGGCACGATGGCGCGGTCTTTGAGCTGGGCGGCGCGCGGCTGGCTTTTACCACCGATTCGTACGTGGTGCATCCGCTGTTCTTCCCCGGCGGCGATATCGGCTCGCTGGCAATCAACGGCACGGTAAACGATCTGTCCATGTGCGGCGCACGCCCGGTCTACTTGAGCTGCGGCCTCATCCTCGAAGAGGGGCTTCCGATGGAAACCCTCTGGGCAGTGGTGCAGAGCCTGAAGCAATCGGCGGAAACTGCAGGCGTGCAACTGGTGACCGGCGATACCAAGGTAGTCGATCGGGGCAAGGGCGACGGCGTGTTCATCAACACGGCAGGCGTCGGCATTGTGGAACATAAGTTGACGATCGCTCCCTCAAGCGTAAAGGCCGGCGACGTGGTGCTGCTCAGCGGCGACGTTGGTCAACACGGCATTGCGATCATGGCGATGCGCGAGGGTCTGGAGTTTGAGTCGCAGATTAAAAGCGATTGCGCTCCGCTGAACGGCGCGGTGCAGAAGCTGATCTCCGGCAATGTTGAAGTTCACTGCCTGCGCGATCTCACTCGCGGCGGTCTCGGCACCACTCTCATTGAAATTGCGGAAGCTACTGGACTGCAGATCACCATTGACGAGGCGAAAATTCCGGTGCGCGACGACGTGGCCGGGGCATGCGAAGTGCTCGGCTTCGATCCGCTGTACCTGGCCAACGAGGGCCGGATGATCGTCTTTGTGCCGGAGAACGAAGTCGCACACGCGCTGGATTTGTTGCGTACCGACCAGCATACGGCAGGCGCGGTGGCGATTGGCCGCGTTTCAGAAGAGCGCGGCGGCCTGGTGAAGATGAACAGCCGCATCGGCACCACACGCATTATCGATATGCTGAGCGGAGAACAGTTGCCGCGAATTTGCTGAACCGGGAGAACCTGCTCGGCTTCCAAACAGTTACATGCAAAACGCCGGACGAGGAATCGTCCGGCGTTTTGCGTGTAACTGAATTTACGAGCGATCTGCGCTCTTGTCACCATTCCGGCCTCAAGAAGAGATCAGCAACACTGAATTTTTGCCCCTGGGACACGCTTGCGAGTGAGCGCTGTCACGTCGCAGCGCCATAGATGAGGAGAGGCGATTTAAAGCCATTTCATAGGCATAAACTAAGTTATAGAAGTATGCAATTGGAGGACATCATGGCAACCGCAGTTTTGGAAACAACAGAACAATCTCTTAAACTTAAAACTTATAACGAACTTTTAGAAGCTGGAATCGAACTCGGCGCAAAATGCAATCCATCCCTGTCGCAAGCAAGCTACTTGACGTACCGGGCCGCTTGGCTAGGCCTTCTGGCCGCAGCCGGTTGGACGGAAGACCAATGGTTTAAAGCTAGCTATCCTGGAGTTCTCTAACTCCATCAGCCTGACCCCGTCGCGGTGAAGCGAGAAAATCTTTGAGGCGCTGGATTCAATCGGCGCCTCATTTCTTGCTAGATGCGACTTCCGGAGCTCCGGCTGTGGTGCACGGGAAGAAGAGTTTGGCCTGGTTGTAGCGGAGCCTAAAAGGGCTGCGCTTTTTTGTTCCGGGTTGAGTTATTAAATTGCAGGTGCGATAAGCTGATGGCGAGGGCAACGGCATGAATGAGCGTTCCTATCGATACGTATTGCTGGATGTGTTCACTCACAAACCGCTCGAAGGCAATCAGCTCGCGGTGTTCACCGATGCACGTGGTTTGAGCGACACGGAGATGCAGGCGATCGCCAAGGAGACAAATCTTTCCGAGACTACCTTCATTCTTCCTCGCGATGAGAAGGTGGAGCGCGAACAGGGCGTACGGGTGCGCATCTTTACCACCCAGGAGGAACTCCCCTTTGCCGGGCATCCAACGCTGGGAACAGCCTGGTGCCTGCGCCAGCAGCGTGGAGGAGACGTGGTGGAGTTGGAGTTGAACGTGGGAAAGATTCCGGTAAGCTTTGCCTCCGGCGCCGAGGGGCAACTGGTGGGCGAAATGCGGCAGCGCGATCCGGAGTTCGGCGAGGTGCATGACGCGGAAGTCGTGGCTCGTGCAACCGGAGTGCCGCTGGATTTTATTGACACGTCACTGCCCATCCAGACGGTTTCTACCGGCACCGCGTTCACCATTGTGGCAATAAAATCTCTGGCTGCCATGCGGGAATTGCGCGTAGACCAGAAAAGCGCGAGCGCATTCACCAAGCAACACGCCAGCAAATTCTTCTATTTTGTTTCGCGCGAAACCGAGACACCCGGTGCGACCTTGCACGCACGCATGCAGTTTTATAACGGTGAAGACCCGGCGACCGGCTCGGCCGCGGGATGCTGCACTGCCTGGGCGGTGCAGCATGGCGTGCTCAAAAGCGAGGAGCAAGGATTAATCGAGCAGGGACTGGAGATCGGGCGGCCCAGCTTCCTGCAAATTCGTGGGCGAAGAACCGATGTGGGCGTTACCGACGTGCGCGTGGGCGGCGGGGTTGTGGAGATTGCTCATGGCGAGTTTGTATTGCGATAAACAGCCACGCGTTTGCTTTCAATGGCTTTTGGCCTTCGGCAGGTTTCAGCATTATGACCAGAAGTGCAATTGGCAAACTGGGCACTTGTCAGAAGGCGGACTTCTCCGTAGGATTCATACACTGTTTCAAATCCTGAACGATGCGCCACATCGTAGAAGATCCGTGCACCCCGGATCGCAGGAGAAATAGAGCCCTCACGATGACAGTAAAGAAGACGATCCTGTGCGTGGACGACGAGCAAAGCCTCTCCATCCAGAAGCTCACGCTGGAAACCCGCGGCTACCGCGTGGTGACGTGCAAGACCGCGAAAGATGCGATCAGTATTTTCAATCAAGGCGGCGTGGACCTAGTGTTGAGCAGCGCCCATCTGCCGGATACTCCCGCGAAGGATTTGGTGATGCGCATCAAAGCGCATTCTCCGGAAACTCCGGTTATTCTGTTGAGCGCTCAGAATTGGGTCCTCCATACCGACGCACCGGCGAACCTCCTGCTGAGAAAAGGCACGTATGCTCCAGCGGAGCTATTAGAGCGCATCCGCCTTCTGCTGGTGAAGCGCCGCGGCCCCCGCAACGCGGCGCCTGCTGCCATAGCGCGCTCCGCCCGGGCTTGCTAAGCGGCCAACTACGATCCAGTGATTTGGACAAGCGAAACTGACTGCCTGGTAAATGCAACCTTGCAGAAAAGGCGGTATTGCTCTGCCGCATAGTTTCGTTGAAAAACGTGGCGCTTGCTGGTCGTGTAAGATGAAAAGCATACCCCATGGCAGCCATTATTCAAGTTGAGAATGTCACGAAAACTTATCGCATCGGCAAGGTGGACGTGCCTGCGGTGCGAGGCGTTTCCTTTGAAGTTGAGCGCGGAGAATTCCTGAGCGTGGTGGGCCCATCGGGCAGCGGCAAGTCAACGCTCTTCTACATTCTCGGCGGATTGGCGCAGGCGGATTCCGGGCGGGTGTTCATCGACGGGATTGACTTTGCTCACACCACGGACTCCGAGCGCACCCACCTGCGGCGGAAGAAGATTGGATTCGTATTCCAGAAGTTCAATCTGCTACCCACATTGACCGCCCGCGACAATATTCAGATTGCCCGCGATATTGCCGGCGATGCCGCAAACCACGATGTGGATTACTTCCGGAACATCACTTGCCTGCTGGGCATCGACAAGCGCCTGGACCATCGCCCCAGCGAGTTGAGCGGCGGCGAACAGCAGCGCGTTGCCTTGGCACGAGCGCTGATCAACAAACCTGCGATCGTGCTTGCCGACGAGCCAACCGGAAACCTTGACACACAGAATTCCAAAGCGGTTTTGGAAATGCTGCAACGCTCCAATCAGGAACTTGGGCAAACCGTACTGATGATCACTCACAATCCAGAAGCAGCGCGATTTGGAAATCGCATTCTGCATTTCCGGGATGGCCAAGTGGTCGGGCCGGAGCTGGATCCGCAGTGGACGGGCGCAAGGCAGTAAATACGCGGAGAATCCACAGGTCAGAGCCGCGGAAGGTTTGACAGAGCAAAGTGCTTTGTCTAAGATTAAACAGTCGAGCGGGAGTAACTCAGTGGTAGAGTGCGACCTTGCCAAGGTCGAAGTCGCGGGTTCAAATCCCGTCTCCCGCTCCAGAGATTCTAAAACCCTCGCCTGCGTGCGGGGGTTTGCCATGCTGGAGGCTGCACCCAGCCTTCCTGTAGCTTTAGAGGCCCTGGTAAAAGGGCGCGGTAGCCAAGTGGTAAGGCAGAGGTCTGCAAAACCTTTATTCGCCAGTTCGATTCTGGCCCGCGCCTCCAATCTTTTCCTACACTTAGCTGATTCTTCATCACTTACTATCTGTTTCGCTTTTCGTTCTCATTCGTGCTTACCAGCCCGAAATCGGTGCAAATCGGGCTGGTAAGCGGACTAAAAGCGGACCGCCCCTTTTTCTTGCATCAATTGGTCCACTTCTCGCCCTTCCCTTTGGCGTCCTTCTGAGCTGCGATCAGGCTGCGCTCATACGTCTGCATCGCCTTCTTCTTGTGATCCGCTGTCGGATGCACGTACTTGTGAACGATCCGGATTGAGCTGTGCCCAAGGATCGCAGCGAGCGTCGCCAGGTCCACCCCCGCTTGCGCGAGTTTGGTGGCGAAGGTATGACGGAAATCGTAAAGGACGAATCCGATAGGGTTGCCCTCTTCTTCCGCCTTCGCGCAGAGACGGTCATGTGCGCTATTCAATCTCTTGATGTGTTTGCCCGGCTTCTTGACTGACTTAAACACCCAACGCGAGTCTCCCTGAAGCCGACGAGCCAAGATGCTGCGGCTCTCCGCGATCAGGTCTAGCGTGCGCCGCGCCGCCTTGGACTTGCCTTCGCGGATAGTTGAATCTATGGAACCATATTAACGTCCCGCCGTAGAGAGAAGCACCTGCGAGGGAGGAACGGAGTCAGACAATGGAACTATTTATTTTTGGTCGCTTCCACGCCCGTGAGGGATGCGAAGACGCTCTGGGCGAGGCCATGCGAAAGGTCGTTAACGCGACCCGCGAGGAAGCGGGATGCGTGGAAGTTCACGGCTTTCGCTCCGTCCGAGACCCTCGGCTCCATTACCTTCACTCGCATTGGGCGGACGAAGCTTCATTCGAAAAGCATGCAAAACTGCCGCATACAGTTGGGTTCCTTCAGCAGGTGGAGCCTCTTCTTGACTGTCCACGCGATGTCACCCGAACGGAGAAATTCGTGTAGCCATCATTCGAGCAGTTTCTGGCCGACGACAGCAGAAGGGCGTATGTGCCCGGTCGAGTTCGAAGTCAGTCGGAGTCCACATTTCTTCAATGCTCTTGGCGACATTCACTAGTCTGCAGTCTGCTGGAATCGGATGGGCGCATTTCCTTTGTCAATCCTTGGGCAGTACGGCTTTGACCAGTGCGATGGCAACCTTCGGGTCGGCCACCTCGACAATCAGTTCGCTATACCGCTCGTCCAACAATTCAATCACGACCGTGTTGTCCGGGTTGTGAACGTCCCAGAAGACACGCTTGGCGTCCAGGTAGAAGGTGCCAGCGGTGAGCACACCGGGGATATTAATTCCGTACATTTTTATCCCGTGCCACCAGCTATGCGCCATTGCCGGGTCTGTACGAATTGCCGCAATGTGTTCCAGCGGAATTTCGAGCGAGCTTTTCAACGCCCAGAGCTTGTCGGCTCCCCGGACATGTATAACGAGTTTTCCATCTGCAACGGATAACTCCACCATGATGGGCTCCTTTTCAGTCGGCGGTTGAGGTCTCCACAATTCCGCTGGCGACTAGGCCAGCAATGATAACGGCGAAGAGCAACAGCCAGCCCCAATATTGGCTGGGGTTGCGCACGGCACGAACAAAGTGCCGTCCATACTGGTCGGCAAGGATGGCGATGAGCAAATAAGCCAGAAAAACCCACAACTGGTCAATGTTGCTCATATTCTACTGGCAAAACAGCATCTACTCAGACAACAGCAATAAACACCGGGCGCTTTTCCGCAAACTCGGCAGCCTTTTGGTTGGGCTGTTCTTCCAAGAGTAGTTGAGACCTTCCAAACTGAAGTATCCCCCGTCCTTTCCCACCAAACTCCCCGCCCGAGGTGTGTGCAATTGGTGAGGGTGGATGTCAGTGTCTGGTGGATGACGACGGCGAGCACCGTGCGGTCTTGGCTCCGGTGACCCTACTGGCGCACGATCACGATCCAGACCCGTGACGAAGGCACTGATTTCACACTTGACTCTAAAGCCGTTATCCTTGGTGACCGATTCGTTGCTCCGCTTTCAGACAAGCTATCTGCATGTGCTCAAGCTGAATGCCAAGGATGTTATTGAGGCGCTTCAGGTCGAACATGAAATGGCTGAGGTTGAGCGACCGCATGTGTTCATGGATCACGTCGTAAATCGCTTGTTCCAAAAGGCGCACATGGATCGCCAGCAACGGGATGGTGAAGCCCTGTTGGTACCGTTTAAGCCCACGCATCTTCGCGCTCTCAATTGCTTCCTTCGCCGCTTGTTCTGGATGAGCCGACTCCAATATCGTTGCCAACTCTTCAAGGGCGCGGGGTATGAACTCAATCCTCTGCTCATCGGTAATCGGAATGGCTCCCAAGGCGGGGTCGGACTTCATCTCACTAAGAGCACGCTGCGTAATCTCAAACACATTCTCACGAAGAACTTGGGAAATGCGCTTGGTGGCCGCAGCCGCGCTAGGCTTGGGGCTCTTTAGTTTCTGTTCAATGAGATTGATTAAAGTTGGGACGGCGGCAGGTTTAATGAGGTAGTCGTCCACTTGGCTCCGAATAGCCTCCAGCGCCGAGTCAAAGCCCGGATATCCGGTCAGGATAAGAGTGATGCACGTCGGCTGTGTCCGGCGCATTGCACTCACCACGGTGAAGCCGTCGCCGGGTTCACCGATGTTCAGGTCTGAAATGAGAACGTCGAACTGAGCAGACGCAATCTGGGCTAGGGCTTCATTTACCGTGCCCACCGCGTTCACTTCGTATCCGTGCTGCCGCAAAATCAACGACATCGTGAGAGAGATGTTCGGCTCGTCATCGACAAACAGAATCCGTACAGCTTCCTTTTGCCTGACAGCTTGCTCTTGCATGGCACACCTTCTGAGCGCAGCAATTCTGGTTCAAGCATTATCGAGAGTGTTTGGGGTACCGTCGCTGCCCTTCGGGGCTGTCGCCTCGTCCTGTATCGAACATAGCAATGCAGTATAGCCTGAATAGGAACTCAGCGTTGTCCTCATGTCAGAATGATCGAGTCCTGATGAATGCGACCGCCCCAGAGCGAAGCGCCTTCCCTTCCTGCTTTTGCAACGCAACCGGATTTACACCGGGATCATGTGAGACCCGTAATCGCTGAGAAGTCAGAGCACACTGGATTTTGGTTTGGGTGACATGCGCCGCCGCACGACGTGACAGCGCTGAAGCCGAGATTCGCAACCGGAATACGGTTTTGTTCATGCCGGGTTAGGCAGAAACACGGAGAACACGCTCCCCTTTCCTTCCACGCTGCGAAGTCGGATTCGCCCTCGATGCTTCTGGACAATCTCGCTGCTGACCCAAAGCCCCAGCCCTGTGCCAACATCTTCTTTGGTAGTAAAGAAGGGCTCAAAGATTCGCTTCAGATTTGCTTTTGAAATCCCAGCACCCGCATCGGCAACGGTCACACGGGTGTAGCCGCAACCGTTCAGAGTAACTCGGCTCGTGCGTACCCTGACCATACCCTTGGGCTGCGAAGCGTCAATAGCGTTTTTGACGAGGTTGGAAATGACCTGTCGAATCTCACCAGCGATAGCAAGAGTTCCGGCGCAGTTCCCGTCGTGATCGATCCCGAAGCGGATGTCCGCTCGCGTGAACTTCGGGTCATATAGTGCCAACACCTCTTCTACCAGAGCGGGAACATCCACAACAGTTGGCTTGCTGTGTTCCTTGTAGAATCCGAGCGTTCGCTTGGCAATATGGGCAACACGATAAAGTGCCCGTTCGGCAACTTCCAGATGTTCCTTCAGTTCCGGGGGCAGACTGGGATTTGTCTTTGCAAGGTAGACGCAGTTGGTAACCGCTTCCAGCGGGTTGTTGATTTCGTGCGCCATTGTCGCAGCGATCCGCCCTACAGACGCCAATTTCTCGCTACGGATGAGCGCCGCCTCCGCTCGCTTGCGCTCGGTCGCCTGCGCTTGAAGTTGCGCATTCACTGCCTCTAATTGGCTCGTCCGCTCTCTGACCAATTCCTCCAAATGCTGGCGATGTCTGGCCAGTTCGGCCTCGCTCCGCCTGCGCTCGGTGATGTCCCGAAAAAACCACACACTTCTACCGCCATCGTTGGATAGACACTTGACACTGGCTTCAACATAAAAAGTGCCCCCATCTTTGCGGCGGTGCCGAGACTCGAAGCGCCCATCGCCCTGAGCCAAAACCTTTTGAATTTCGGTGGCTCCGTTCGAAGTTTCATTGGCGTCCAAGTCCGCAATGCGCATGGCCAGCAATTCCTCAGCGGTGTAACCGCTCATCCCACAGTAGGCTTCATTCACCTGCAACAGTCGCCCTTCCATGTCCACCAGCCAGAACCCGTCCATGGTCGTCAGCAGGATGGTCCGATGCCGTTCCTCGCTTTCCCGCAAAGCTTCTTCTGCTCGTTTGTGCTCAGCGATAACCCATGCCAACTCAGCGAAGTGGGTAACGGTTTCTACATCTTGTTGGTTATAGTCGCTAATCTTGTTTCCTACGCCAAGAATGGCGACGATCTGATCACGCTTGAAAACCGGAACCACGAGTTCCCTAACCACCTCTGCGTGACCCGGAGGCAAGCCCTTCCGATGCGGTAGACTCGGATAATCGTTGTGGATAACCGCCCTGCGTTCCCGCACACAATCGGCCCAGACTCCAGCATTCTCGACGGGATAATGCAGCCCTCGGCCTTCCGCTTTGCAGTAATCCCGTAGAGTAACGGTAGACCACGCTTGCAGAGATAGCGATTGCTGGTCCTCCGATACGAAGTGATAGAACCCAACCTTGCTCCCGGTCAGGGCGCACACTTCATCTAGGGTCTGCCGGAGTAGTTCTTCCAGTGAATGATCACCTGCAAATCGAAGGAGGCAAAACACGGCCTCATAGATTTGTGTCTCGATTCGCAACCTCGCACCCGCCAGCACCTGCTCGGCAAGCCTGCGCTCGCTGTTTTCGCGTTCTCGTTCCGCCAAAGACCGAGCCAGTTTGAGATTGTTGTACCCCATATGGGAGAGCATGTTGGCCAACTTCATCAGAAAAGCCATCCCCGTATTGACAGCTTTCCGACTCAGTCGAGGCACAGCTCTAACTGCGGCAAGGTAGTCTTCTTCCTTGAAACCGTATTGCTTGGCTTGTGCTCGGAAGAGATCACAATCCAATGGCTCGTCATCAAAAAAGAACTGCCCCGACCAAAGGTTGCCGAAGTGCCAGTCGTCAACCACAATGGGCGTCGCTACGTCCCACATGTTGTTCTTGCACTTGTACAGCCTGAATTCTCCCGCAGGGATACCCGCCGTAAGCTGCGTATCACTCTCCACGCAGTTCTTGCAGGACTGCGCGCTCACCCGGTGGAATTTCGTGCAGATTTCCTGCCACCCTACGGCAACGAGCAACTTGCCCTTGAGGTCGATGATCGCCATGGGAATATGGACAAGGTCATAGAAGTATTCCATTAACGGCTGGATCATCTGGACATCGATGATGTCGGTAAGTTCCAAGTTCCCGATGACCCATTTCGGGGCGAGGAAGGTGCTGTCCGGTCTCAGACCGAGATTATGCTCCAACGCATCGAGAGCCTGAGCGTCCACTGGTTTTTGGGTTGCGGTGGAGATTCCCTTAGTCGTGTCAGCACTCATCCTGTGTCCTGTTCGTCGTACATCCTAGCCTGAGGTCCCGCGATTCCCTTTTGCCGCTGCAGTCGTGCATGACAGAAAGGTTCCGCTCTGCTGACTTTGTCTGTGTGGGGGGAGGGTGGCACCTAAATGACTGGAAAAAATGCAGTTAGCTTCCTTCAATACTGGACGGTGAAGGCTATAAAGCTGCGGCTCAACGACTTACCCTGGTTGTTGTTCGCAAATCACCTTTGTTGTTTTTTTATCCAATATGGGCACAATTGGTCGGTGATGCCCGTCACATCTCGATTCGGGTCAGCTCACTTCAGAGTTGTTCTCCAGTTCAAGAAGGTGTGACCGGCGGTGGGGAAATCTCGGCGTTAGGTTAGTCGGGATGCTGGCTTATGACGGGTGTGCGATTCCTCGCCATTTTGGAGATACTCACCGGGAGCAACGAAGAAGGACGGCAGGATTCTCGTCTTGGCCGCTGCCATCATCACTGGCTTGCGGCTGGCGCGTGACGGGAGCAAGACCGAGCGTGTCATCAACGCCGTTGAGGATGGCATCTGCCCTCAATCACGGCAGCAATGATATGGAAAAAGGGCGGGTCGTTTAACCCGCCCTTCTCTTTGACCGCCGTCAAAAAGCACGCGTTTCAGCGGCGTTCCTCTTTGACTGTGGCCAAATAGGCTTTTCAGCCCCGGTTGGTGCCTGCACTCCAACCTCTTTTGCAGAGAACCAGCCGCTTTGATTGATGCCAGAGGATAAGAAAAGGTTGCTATTTATTTTATTCTAAAAAATCCGGGTGCAATGCCCGGTCGAAGACGAGAGTCTCCTGCGTTCTTGGAGAGCGTCTGTGGCACTGGCTGCGGGGGACCGGATTTCCGGAGTTCAAACGGAAGAGCCTCGGCAAGCAGCACGTCATTGCTGGCAGCGTACGACGACGGCAACCTCGGGGTGATTTTCGGTGCAAATTGGCGGGGCAGGTGGCGTCAGGGTGTTTCTTCCACAGGGCAACCGTCCAGAATTGCTGAGCATCCCCTTAGACAATAGAATTAACACCGGGCGTTTTTCCGCACACTGGGCAACCCTGAATTGGGCTGCTTCCTCAAGCAGTTGAGCCCTTCAAAACTGAAATAGTCCCATCTCTTTCCCACCAAACCTCCCCCGCCCGAGGTGTGTCCAATCGAGCAGAATGCACTCTAGCTCGGTGGAAAACCTGTTTATAAGGACGATAGACCCGCAGTCCCGAAAAGCTCGAAATCGGAGTCTCCGCCCCGGAATAATCCACTCCGACGTAGAGTCGTGGCTCTGCCGCCCCGACCTCTGGCCGACGTGGCACCCGAAGAGTTCGAACGTCCCCGCCACGACACGCACCTCGGCACCGAGTTCCGCTGGAAGACTTTCGGCGTGACCATCGACTCCACCTGCGTGAGTTCGTCCGGCACGAGGAGGCTGGCGTGGGATGCACATTGCGATGGGGTGCATGCATGTTCCAGACCACTAGCGGAGCCACCAAGGATTCAGGCAGTTGTCAGCCTTGTGATCAAATCCTGAGGGTGGACGGGCTTGGCAAGGATGTCAAATTCATGCCCCCGAGCGCGGGCATTTTCCAGCAGATCGACTGTGCTGGCTTGACCAGAGAAGAGCAGTACTTTGCAGGTCGGAAGAAAGCCCCGAATGAGGATCATGGCCTCTATCCCATTCATGTCCGGCATGACGACATCGCTGATAATCAGATCGGGCTTCACGCTCTTAGCGACATCGACGGCTTCGGTGCCGGAATAAACGGCAGAGGTATTGAAGCCAGCCTTGTTGAGGATGATTGCAAGTGTATCTGCAATGGTGTGCTCATCGTCCACGACAAGCACCTTTCTGACTTTGGCCACAATTTCCTCACTCTTAATTTTGGTAGGTGACTAGATCGTACCATGTCCATGTCTCTGATTTAGAGTCGCATACGAAGCGGGCGACTTACGCCTCGGCACCCAGTCCCGCAGAAGTCCTCTGGCATGCCCATCGACTCCGTCGTGCTTGAGTTCGTCCGGCATGAGCGGCTGGCGTTGGATGCCCATTGCGATGGGTGCATGCAGATCATGCGGCGGGCCGTTCGAGAAGAGGGATGGTGGAGTCTATGTGCTCACCGATGAGACGCAGAACGGGTGGCTGGCGAGGCTGGGGGCATTGGTGATGCCGGGCAGGATGGGGAGATGGCGTCAGAGATGGTTGGAGGGGCTGGGGAGAGTGGCGGGGAAAGAAGTGCCGATCTTTTAGCCGAGGCACGATGCCCCGGCCTAAACCGGGGCGTCAGGTCGCCTCCGGAAGCTTGGAAGAGTGCTTCTCAATGGCGGCATTCCTGAGGCTTGTCAACGAGGAAGCGCGTGGAAGCCTGTTCTCCCTGCCCCTGTTTTCCATTCGATTGAGTGCTATATACATCACAAATAAATTGAAATCCCAGAATAAGTGATGTATAAATCACTTCATGCAAACTCTAGCGGAACTAGGCCAAGCGGTTTCGGAGCAGCGCAAGGGGCTTGGGCTGAAGCAGAGCGAAGTCGCCCTTCGCTCTGGCCTTACACGCGAATCCCTCTCCCGCTTTGAGCGCGGCCAGTTACCCGAGTTCGGCTCCCGCAAGCTCTTGGCGGTGTTGGCCGTACTTGGTCTGGAGTTGAACTTCGGCAAGATCGGAACTTCGGGCTCCCTCGATGAGTTGCGCCGTGAGCGCGGTGGCGCTTGAAACTGAACGTCTACGTCCTCGGCCAACACGTCGCCGTCCTCGAACCTGTCGGCGATTTCAAGAGCGTCCTGAGCTACGTCCCGGATGCCGCGCCTGAGAAGCTCGTCTCGCTCACGATGCCTGTACGCACGGAATCGTACGTATGGGACGACCAGCTTCACCCCATCTTCCAGATGAACTTGCCGGAAGGGTACCTGTTGCAGGTTCTGCAGGAAGAGTTCGGACCGCACATCGGTGCAAGCCCAATGGCGCTTCTCTCCGTCATCGGTCGGAACATGGTGGGGAGGCTTCAGGTAGCGCCTCCCGGCGCAGCACTGGATGAGCCCGCGAGTCCGATAGACGTCGCCGACCTTCTAAAGGGAGACAACTCGGAGGAGGCGTTCACCGCGCTGGTTCGTGAGCACGCGAGAAGTGGTGTTTCCGGTGTCCTGCCGAAATTCTTGGACACGGAGGAAGAGAAAAAGCGATCTCCCAAGGCCGGGCTCGGCAAGCATCAGAAGGCTACCCTGCTCACTCACCGTCACATCATCAAGGGCTCTTCCGCCAAGCATCCGTTCGCCACCGTGAACGAGCATCTGTGCATGCAGGTAGCGGCAAAGGCGGTCACCTGTGCCAAGACCGACTTGTCAGAGGACGGGAACGTGCTCGTCGTCCATCGCTTCGACGTAGACGAAAAAGGAGAGCCAAGCCTCGCGATGGAGGATTTCTGTGCGCTCCTTGGTCTTCGTCCCTCGGCCAAGTACGAGACAACGTGGGAGCGCATCGCCAAGGCAGTCCGTGACCATGTGCCGGGCGGACGACAGTATGAGACGTTTCAGGCGATGGCGTCGATCTTGCTCCTCACGTACGCACTAAGAAATGCCGACTGCCACTCGAAGAACTTGGCACTGCTCTACACATCGCCCACGGATGCCCAGCTCTCACCTGCGTACGATTTCCTCACGACCTCAGTCTATGCGGGATACCAGCACAATCCACCGGGGATTAGTTTCATGGGCAAGAAGACGTGGCTGCCCGGAAAGAACTTAGTCAAGTTCATCACGAGCACCTTCGGAATTCCCCAACGAGAGCAGAAGGAGATGGTGGAGCGCATCAGTGATGCGGTATCGCAGACGGCTCCATCGGTGCGTGAAATGATGAACCAGTTGCCGGGGTTCCGAGACATTGGGAAGCGGATGCTTGCGACGTGGAGTGAAGGAATTCAGCTACTGCGAGAACCTCGCGTCTATGCCATGAGTGCATGGCAATCGAGCGAAGCATTCGAAGGAATCTCCGACCCGCCGAAGCTGGAGAACCCGAGGACGGTCATCGGTAGGTCGCCGTTGCTGGCGAACCGTGCCCTGCGTCCGAAGAAGACCAAGTGATGAACCTCAATCCAATTCCCTGCTCTGCCTTTGCTAATCTCTCTCGTGGCGGACTAAAATGGGACTAAACTGCGCTAGTCCCAGCAGTGCATTGAAAACACAGTGGTTATGCGACTTTTTTCAAGGTCTGCAAAACCTTTATTCGCCAGTTTGATTCTGGCCCGCGCCTCCAAATTCCTCAACAACTTATAGATTCCTCAGCTATTGACCAGTTCAGCACTGTACTGCCCAAACTTCCCACATCTGCCTCGAATGGCAACCTGCGCGTTCTTAGAACCGGAATGCCAGCTTCGCCAATAGATATGCAACTGTCGTCGAGACTCCGACACCAATGAAACCCGGGATCATGAAACTGTGGTTCAACAGATACTTGCCGATGTGGGTTGTGCCTGTGCGATCCATGCTGATCGCCGCTAGGTCACTCGGGTAGAAGCAGAAGAAAAAATAAGCGTAACTCGCCGGCATCAGGCCGAGCATCAGTGTTGCAGGCAGACCGAGCGCGATGCCGAATGGCATCATTACCGTCAGCGTGGCAGCCTGACTCTTGACGAATGCCGAGACGCAGAACATAGCGATGGCGAACGTCCAGGGTGCGGCCTGCACCATCAGCCGCATTTTGGCGATGAGAAACGGCTGATTGGAGGTGATGAACGTGTCGCTCATCCACGCGATGCCGAAGATGGAGACGACTGCCGTCATGCCCGCGGCGAACACACTCGCCTTGGCAATGTCTTTGGCGTTGATGTTGGTGGCGAACAGGATGAAGGCGCCGAAGCCGAGCATGATCATTTGCACGACGGTACTCATTGGAATGGCTTTTCCGTTCACCATCGGCAAAATGTTCGGCAGGTGATATCCCGCGTTGACGAACGTATCCCGCAAGGCGAGTATGACGATGAAAAGCACGCCAGAAAAGAAGATCGCGACCGAAACTTTCGCGGTGGACGGCAGTTTCTTGTCGAGCGTTGTGACGGAAACATCGAGTTGCTCACGGAAGGCCGGGTCCTTCATGCGCTCCTGAAATTCCGGGTCTTTATCCAGGTCCTTGCCGCGCTTCAAGCTCCACAATGCCGCTGCCAGCACGCCCACCACGCCGGCGGGTAGGGTGATCTTCACAATGTCGAAGATAGTCACCGGCGTTCCCATCTTGATGGAGTACGCGAGAAAGGTTGTCACTGCCGCTGCAACCGGGCTGGCGGTAATGCCCATCTGGGCCGCTACGCTGGAGATAGCCATGGGCCGCTCGGGACGTATGCGCGTCCGCCAGGCAACATCGGCAATAACCGGAAACAGAGCATAGACGGCGTGTCCAGTACCGACGCAGACCGTCAGAAAGAAAGAGCACAGCGGAGCGAGCAGGGTGACGCGGTTGGGATGCGCGCGCAGCAAACGCTCCGTGAGTTGCACGAGGTAATCCAACCCTCCTGCAACCTGTAATGCGGCAGATGAAGTAACCACGGCCAGAATGATCAGCATCACCTGAATCGGAGGCTCCGAAGGCTGCACTCGGAAGATAAAGACCAGCACCGCAACCCCGAGTCCACCAATCATGCCCAGCGCGAGGCCGCCTCTGCGGATGCCGAGGAGGATGGCCGCTAAGACCAGAAAGAATTGAACGAAGAACATCAGCATCTGGAATCTCCCTTTACAGAACCGACTCGGTATGCTGCATCAATCGGGACGCAAATGTCCACAACTACTACAGAGCGTTACAGAAGCATATACCTGCTCGCGGCGGCAATGCCTTGCTTCCAAGATCCCTAAACCTGCAATCCACCCATGACACAGCCCTCAGATATCCCCCTGCATTGATTTTGTAGTTCTCTGAAAAACCTAACGGTGTTCTGAATGGGCTCCGGGCAAGGATCGTGGTGCTCCATTTGCGGGAGTTCTGTGCTGAACTCCTCCGACACTGAATGAATCGTCGCACCTTCCAGCAATCTGGATAAATCACGTAATCCTTGCTCGAGGACCGTGTGTGTATCGTCAGCCATCTTGGCCGAGCCGGAAAGCGTGTGAGGCCACGTCACTGCCGTCAGGAAAACACTGGCGGCAGTTGAAGCGGCGTTCTGAATCTGCTCGCTGATGTTTCGGTCTCTCCGGATTGCGTCGTCGATTTCGTAAGGAACAACTTCCGCCAGTGCGCGCAAAGACCCTAAAAGCTCGTCGGCTTCCTGTCGTAGCGCGGGAATCCTGTCTAAGCGTGCGACGCGGAGAGCAGACATTAGATCAGCCTCAATTGTCAGCAGCCGGGCTAAGCCGTGGCGCATCTTGTCCACAGTTCGCTCAGGATGGAGCTGATGAAAAATCATCCACATCACAATAAGTGCCAGAAGGATGCCAATGAATCTGTCACGGGCTGGCGCCATCTGCGTGGGAGCAGAAAATCCCTCAAATGCGGTGAGATAAAAAGCAAACACAATCTGCAACCCGACATAACCGTAATGAGCGCTACGCGCAATCCATGCCCCAAGAAATGAAATGCATGCGACTGTCAGTAGAATCGGAATCGCCGTATCGGCGTAGGGAAAGACGAAGACAATGCAACCAATCCCGAAGATGAGTCCGCCGACCGCCGCGCCCACGATACGAAATAGCATCTTCTGATTAGTCGCGCCCGTAGTGGTCAATCCCGCAACAAGCACGGTTAGTACCGCAGTTGAAATTCCCGGCCAGGCAAGCGCGTTATAGATTACATAGCAGATGGTGGCACACAGGCTCAGCTTGATTGCATAGACCAGGTAGGCTGGATTGGTCCACACATCCCGGCGCAACCATGAGTCGCTTTGCCTGTTTGGGAGCGGCTTCAGCAACCCTTCATGCAATAAGACTTGCTCCGCATGAGAGGTGGCGCCAATGTTGTACAACGATTGTTCTATTCGTCCGAGCAAGCCAGTTGCTATTTCCGGCGTTCTTTTCAGAAGCGATTCAACGTCATCAATGCGTCCAGTGCGCACAGCAGCAAACGCCGTGGCTAAACGTTGAAATCGTGCTTGATTGCTATCGCTTCCATTCGATGAGTTGTGCGTGCCGAATGCCGCCCCGAGATCCAGGAGTCGGGCGATGGCTGGGATCAAGCTAGGCGGAATGATACAAGCGGAAGTATCTGCCGCGGGGTGCATATTGATCTCCTCCAGCAGCGCATGCATTTTTCCTTGTCCGGCGAAGGCATAACGTCTGACTGCTAGAACCTTCCTCTCTATATCTTCTTCCGGGGCGTCCTCGGCGTACTGCCTGAAGAGCTGTTCCAGGGCATCAAGGCGGGCATCCATTTCTTTCTGTAGCGCACGTTGAGGATCGCGGTTAGTGAACACATACTCTATGACAATCTTGCAACCGACAGCCAGAGCTCCCCCGCCTATTGGCCACATGGCAAGATGGACCAGGTGTTCTGCGGGTAGATGTTGCTCAAACAAGGACAGCGTGATAATGGAAAAGATTCCAATATTCATCGCCGCGGATGGTCGAGTGGACGCACGCAGGAAGAAGGCGGAAAAAAACGTGAAGAGTGCGATTCCAAGGACTCGAGCCATAGGATCGTTCCCCGTCACCTGCACCAGCAACAGCGCAGCACCGGCCCCCACACACTGGAAGGTTAGCTGGAAGACACTATTCTGGAAGGTTAGGTACGCTGCATCGTAGGAAACAAGAAAAATGAGATATACAGCCGGTGGCATGAGCGGTGCGCGCAACGCGAGCAAAAGGAAGGTCGCAATTGTGGCGGCAAATGCCGTTCTTAGCGCTCCCCCCATGCGCCCATGCGTAGGGGCTAATTCCTGGTAAATGTTTTCAATCCATGCCGAGGTTCCACTAGGAAATTGGGCCAACGGTCACCTCACAATGCTGATGGCGGTTTCGCCTACGCGGAAGAGGGCCGGATCAGGGTTCTGCACGCGTATGCGAATCGGGAACCGGGCAGCAAGGTGAACCCAATTCAGAGTGTGATCGATCTGTGGAAGCCCATTGTTCGTGTTGCTGTCGTCTGGAGAAACACCGTATCCGACACTTTCTACGATGCCATCAAACTTCCGCGATGGATTTCCCATCAGGTAGAGATCGACATGCTTTCCAGGCGCGATCGACTTCAATTCAGATTCACGATAATTAGCCACTACATACCATGTGCGGGTGTCGATCAGGGTGAACACAGGAAGCCCTGGCTTAGCGTATTCACCTTCGGAGATATTGAGATTCGTAACATATCCATCGAAGGGCGCGACCACCGTGCAATGCGCCAGATCCAGTTTCGCGTTTTCCACTTTCGCAGCCTTGGAGGGTCTCTGAGCCACTAGGCTGCCGAGGCGATCTATCGAGTTAATGCTCTGATTCAGTTTTGCCTGGGAAACAACGCTTCCCGCTGCATTGATCTTGTTTGTTTCTCCTGCGCAGATGCCTGTTGAAGGGCAGCTTGCGCCTCTTGATAGTTGTGTTCGGCTACCTGCGCCTTGGTGCGAGCGTCATCCACCTGCTCCGGTGTTACGTATTGCTTCGCAAGAAGAGGCTCAATGCGGTTGAGGTTATTGAGAGCAAGTGTTCTTTGGGACTCTGCCGATCCCAGGAATGCCTTGGCCCTCTCTACCGACGCTACGGAAGCCTGCACCCCGCTGGCAACTGTATTGGTCCGGGTTCGTGAGCTGGCAACACCTGCACGGGCTGCCTCCACTGCACTCGTTTCCGACGCAATCCTCCGCTGGGTATCCGTTATCTGCTCTTCCAGAAGCTGTTGGTCGGAGAGAGCCTGATCCAGCGCGTATTGATAGGGCCTTGGATCAATGGTGAACAAGACTGCTCCTGCATGCACAAAAGCGTTGTCTTTGATGGGTATGCTGACGAGACGGCCACTCACCTCGGGAGCGAACTGAATGTAATTAGCGCGTACGCTGGCATCGTCTGTACGCGGGTTTCGGTTTGTCTGCCAGAGGACGTTCAGTAATAAAACGACAGCGGAGATCAGCGCTCCTGCCGATACATAAAACCGGTTCGACCCAGCGATTGACTTCTTTATTTCCACGGCTTCACCTCACGGCTTATCGAAAGAACAAGAGCCACAACAGGCACGCCGTTGCCACCACAAGGCTCGGATAGAACACAACGAGGGGCATCGCACGGTGCTCAAGCTTACGTTGCATCAACTGCCACCGGGTAAAGCCTGAAACCAAAACCCCTAGTCCAAGGCACAGCATCCACGAAGGCAGGAATGACCCGGCGACGTTGATAGAAGGAGCGCGGGAGCACCCTGCGGCGAATAGCATCAATACACAAATGGGCAGCAGTTTAGAAAACTGAGTGATCACTAGCATCCTTTCAGTGTGGCGAAGGCTGCGCGACTGTTGGCTGCGTCGCGACGGGTCGCAGTCGCAACAGGTTGCCGGTGGTGTAACCCAGGGTGACAGCACTGGTCAGCACCGCGGATCTTGCCTGGACATCCGACAAACGTGCTTGTGCGAGCTGAGACTCGGCCGTCACCAGGTCGACCAGATTCTTAACCCCATACCGATAGGCATCCAGAGAGGCGTCATAAGAGGTTGTTGCAGCGGTAAGCAGGCTTTGAGCCGCCTCTCGTTGACGTGCTGCAGTCCTGAATTGGAGGTACGCAGTCCATGTCTCACGAGTAACTTCGTCGCGCTTTTCGCGCAATTCGTCTACGCTCTGCCTCTGCTTGGACTGCGCGAGGAGGACTTCGTTCCGGCGCGCCCCCCCGTCAAAGAGCTCCCACCGAAGCTTAAGACCAACGTTCCAAACGAACTGGGTTGTATTGCCCAGATTGGGTTGGCTCATCGACGGCCAGATAGACTGCTGTGCAGCATTGGACTGAAATTCAATTTGTGGCCGATAGGATGAGCGTGCCGTCTTGATATCTTCATTCGCGGCACGAAGCTTTTCTGCGAACGACTGGAGGTCAGGCCGATCGTGCATAGCCGCCTCCACTAAGGTCGTTACGGAGTTCGACACAGCGGAGGCTTCTGGAGCGGAAATGGGTTTCGCCACAGTGATTTCATCGGAAGGCTCTACACCCAGGGCCTCGCGCAATCTTACTCGCGCCATTGCCTCATCGCCGATACTGGTTTCCAGATCGTAAGCAGCCTGCGCGGTAGCGGCTCTTGCATTCAGTACGTCTGGAAGTGTGGCGCGACCATTTGCCAATTGAGCTTCGGCGACACTTTGCGTAGTCTGTGCCGTACTTAGGATCTGGCGAATGGCAGTGAGCTTTTCCTGCGCTGTTACGAGGTTATAGTAGGCGACAACCAACCTGTATGCCACATCCTGGTTAGCGCGCTGTAACCTTGCGGTTGCAGCAAACTGGAGGGCCCTACTGGATTCCAACTGGGATCGTCGTTTTCCAAAATCAAAGATTGTGTACTCCAGTTCGAATCCTGATTCCACGGTTGGAATCTCAACCATGACATAGCCGACTGGCGCGAGAGGCTTCGGAAAAGGGACGATGATTCTCTCATCCCCGAATAAAGCCATTCCTGCCAACTTTGGAAAATAAGTACTACGAGCAATTCCGACATGCTCTGCAGCTTGTTTAGCCTCTTCCCAGGCAATCCGGGCATGAGGATTGTTCGTCTCTGCGATGTCAATCATCTCTTCAAGGTGGTAGGGCCGCGAAGGATCAATCGTGACGATTCCTGCAGGGGCCTGCCTTTGCGATGTGCATGTCGCGGCAGTAGACAGTTCAGAAACAACCCCGACGCATTGAGCGGTGGCCGGAAGAGAATCGAACGACAGCCCAGCCGCCAAGAGCACGACATTTACCCACCATGTAACCTGCAGGCATCGAGGAATATTAATTCTAGGCAAGAACTGCTGCATTTGTGTATAGTGTAAACAAAGTATACGACATACGCAACCTCACAAAATGTACTTCTCTACCATCGCGCAGTTTCGGAGAAATGCATTGGTTGCCGGAACGGAGCGCTAACGGTGATTAAGATCAAGCAATCAGAACAGAAGACGTTTAAGGCTGGAGAAGAACTGCGGGAGCGAATTCTCGATGCTGCTAGTCGGCTCTTCGGAAAGGAAGGTTATGAGAATGTATCCATCCGGAGGATCGCTGAGGAGGCCGGATGCTCCCAAATGGCGATGTATCGCCATTTCCCGGATAAGAGTGCCCTGATTCGTCACCTTTGCATTGAGCTTTATCAGCAGTTCACGATTCAGTTGCACGAAAAGCTTGACTTTCTTCCCGACCCCAAAGAGCGTCTGCGCCAGGCACTCCGAGGTTTTGTCCTTCTATCGCATAAGAACCCGCATCATTACCGGCTTACCTTTCTCATGCCGACTCTTGACCCCCAAGCAGGGGAGATTCGCGCGGTAGTGGCGAATCCCGCAATCTCGTATTTTAGGCAAACCCTGAAGCTGGCTCTTCCCCAGGGCACCTCGGACGAACTAGTGGAGGAGCGGTTACATCAGATACTTGCGACTCTCCACGGTATGACCATCATGCTGATAGCGCATCCGCGCGCCTACGGGCTAACCAAGGAAAGTGCCCTTCGGCAACTCGAATCTGCGTTCGATCTTTTTCTCAAAGAGGCATGACTTTGCCTGAATGCTGAAAGGAATTGAAAAGCTAGTTGCGAGAGCCAACCTGTTAAAACGATTTGCCGTTTTCCAGATGTGAGCGTGGGCCACGTCTCAACGAGAGCAGATTAGCTCCAACGTCTTCCGAAACCGGCATGTGGAAAGTTACGATCCTGGGTGGATGGTCGGCTACTCTTCCCTTGGCAAATTATGGAAGGTTTGCCCGTGATACACGCTGAACCATGCCAAATTCCACAGGAAACATTGCTATGTGCCGACATCCCGGCACTAATCCCACTTTATCTCTGTAGCGGGGTGCAACGTGATTCAGGACCAATGGGCTTTTTCCCGAGTGGCGTGAGTAGAACGCAGCACTCCGTGTCCGCGCGCGGATCACTCCATAAACGGCAACCAAGCCCAGGCTGCTATTCTGGAGATGTGATTGCAACGCTATTCAAACGCTCCAAGCCTCCATTTCGGAAGGGTTTTCTCCGATCCTTTGTTCGATGGCTTATCATCGGTGCATTGCTTCTTTGGTCGCTTGCCGTGCTGCTTCTTGTGGCCGCCCGGTGGATCGACCCGCCGACAACCGCGGTACACATCCAGCGCCGCGTGCAGGCCTGGATTCATCGCACGCCATATCAGGAACGCTACAAATTCATTCCGCTCAGTCAGATCTCGCCCGATCTCCAGCACGCTGTCATCGCCGCGGAGGACGCGCGTTTCTACCAGCACCATGGCTTCGATTGGCACGCGATCGAACTCGCCGCCGAAGAAGATATAGAAGGCGGCCGCATGCGTGGAGGTTCCACTCTTACACAACAACTCGTAAAAAACCTGTTCTTCGGAACAGGCCGCTCTTTCCTTCGCAAGGGCGCGGAGGTCACGCTGGTACCGGTGGCCGAATTCGTCCTCGGCAAGCAGCGCATTCTGGAGCTTTACCTCAACGTGGTCGAATGGGGCCCTGGTATTTATGGCGCAGAGTCGGCGTGTCATTACTACGACAGGACCTCGGCCCGGCATATCGGCCGGGAACAGTCTGCCCGACTTGCGGCGATTCTGCCGGCTCCACTGAAGCGACGGCCCGAGCGCATGAACAGCTACAGCATGGTCATCCTTAGGCGGATGCACCAAGTGAATTGGTAATCGCGAGCAACATTTTACGCATGCTGCCTATTATTGCTCTCGCTTTGGGTTCCGGACGGGTTGTCGGCTATGCGTAAGTTACCCTAACGTCATTACCACTCCGATAAACACGCGCGACGAAAGTTCAAACCGCCAGGCAGGGATCGGTAACGGTAAACGCCGATCCGGCCGGAGATCGGGAGCAGACAAGGGCAGGTGGAAACCCGGACGCTGGCCGACCTCCTAGGACTAATCTCGTCATAGAATCCTTAAGGTCCCATGAGGCGCAGTTGGCCGCGTGGTCGGTTGTGCTCAGGTGCGATACCATCGATGTATCGCATGAGCCAACCCTCCCATTCCGCCAAATCGGCAACGCTTCAGGCACTCGTAAGACTGGCGCGCCCCTACCAGCGGCGATTCCTGCTGATCGGGCTGCTGGCATTGCTGGGCACCGCCGCCGATCTGGCACAGCCGCTCATCTACCGGGTCGCCATCAACGATGTTGCCGGCCTGTTCGTGGAGCGGCCGGCGGAGACCTCGCCGCTGCCGAGCAGCGCAACCCCGGGCGCCACCGAGCATCACCCCGCGGCTGATGAGATCAAGCGGGTTGAGCAGGAGTTGGAGCGGCTGGGCCGAACGCACTTACCGCACCGGCGCGACTACGTTGCCCCCCGTACGCGGCAGCAGACCCTGCGAACTCTGCTTTGGGCGGCTTTCCTGCTCTTC